>UMGF01041880.1_pt1 | contig 53432 bp, 50 predicted proteins | sample 1965181 | NCBI WGS metagenome assembly UMGF01 (sample SAMEA4836063, study PRJEB28245) | human gut metagenome | biome: gut microbiome; material: fecal sample | place: Denmark | collected 2008 | reverse complement strand
GTCCACTTTCTGCTTACCGGCGGAAACATCTTTGATGCCAGTGCCGCCATCGATCTGCTTTCGGGAGTGAACATTTCTGGCAGCAACATTCTGGGAGATAAAGCATATGGAGCAAAGTCCATTCGCGCCTATATCGCAGAGCAGGGAGCATCATATACGATCCCACCCAAAAGCAATGTAGTCGAGCCATGGTTTTGTGATTTCCACACTTATAAGGAACGCCACCTGATTGAGTGCTTCTTCAACAAACTCAAGGTTTTTCGCAGGGTCGCTACTCGCTATGACAAGCTCGCCGTGTCCTTTCTTGCTTTTGTCCATCTTGCTTCCATTTGGATTTTGTTGAAATAGTACAAGAATACTATGTTTTCAGATAGGCTCTAATTTTTCTCAGCTCTTGAATTGGGAAAGTGGTGCGATTTTTCAATAGAAACGTTCCAAATGATGCGGAGTATGTTCCGGCTCACGCTATCAGCTGATTTGCCACTTTTCCGGCTCTTGACCGTGTTTTCATGTTTTTCGATTTGTGCGGCTTTTCAGCCATTCCACAAGCTCATTTTTCATCACCAATTTTCGCCCGCCGATCCGTAAGGTTGGAAAATCCGGGTCATTCAAAAGATTGTACGCACCCGCTTTGGAAATCTGCAACGCCTTGGCAAGCTGCTTTGCGTCCATCACATCGGGCATGGTTTCAAACGGTTCTCTGCTCATAAAAAACTCCTTTCCTGCATGAAAAAGCCGCAGTCACCATTTCGGTAACTGCTGCAGTTTCTGCGTCTGTTTACTTGTCCAAATACTTTTGATATTCCGCTGTCACATAATCTTCATAGGCTCCGGCTACTGTCTTATGAGCACCCGTGTAACCGCGGGGAGATTTTTCTTGCCAGCGTGGCGGGAGTGTGGTATGATACTCCCAACAGAAATCGGGAGGAATCCAACATGAGCTATGCTGACGAGCTGTATAAGAAAACGTGCCGGGACATTCTGGAAAACGGCTTTTCCGACGAAAATCTGGAAGTCCGTCCCCACTGGGCGGACGGGACACCGGCGCATACCATCAAGAAATTCGGCGTGGTGAACCGCTACAACTTGGCTGAGGAATTCCCCATTATGACCTTGCGGCGCACCTATTGGAAAAGCGCCGTGGACGAGCTTCTCTGGATATGGCAGAAAAAGTCCAACCGCGTCGCGGATCTGGGCAGCCACGTCTGGGACGAATGGGTGGGGGAGGACGGCACCATCGGCAAGGCTTACGGCTACCAGCTGGGCATCAAGCACCAGTATAAAGAGGGCATGTTCGATCAGGTTGACCGGGTGATCTACGACCTGAAGCACAACCCCGCCTCCCGCCGTATTCTGACGAACATCTACAATTTTGAAGACCTGCACGAGATGAACCTCTATCCCTGTGCCTACTCCATGACATTCAATGTTACCGGCGACACCCTGAACGCCATTCTCAACCAGCGCTCTCAGGATATGCTTACGGCCAACAACTGGAATGTGGTGCAGTACGCCGTGCTGACCCACATGATGGCGCAGGTGGCGGGGTTAAAGGTGGGCGAGCTGGTTCACGTCATCGCCGACTGCCACATTTACGACCGGCACATTCCCGCCGTCAAGGCCATGCTGGAACTGGACGGATACCCCACGCCCACCTTCCGGATGGATGAGAGCATCACCGATTTCTACGCCTTTACCAAGGACAGCTTCTCCATGGAAAACTATCAGTTCCACCCCTTTAACTTTGAAATCCCCATGGCGATCTGAGGTGGGACGATGGAACTGATCGTTGCGGTTTACGACGACTGGGGAATCGGCCGGGACGGGACGCAGCCCGTCGCCCTGTCAGCCGACCGGAAATTCTTCCGGACAACCACCCGTGGGGCAATGGTGATCGCGGGCAGACGCACCATCGAGGATTTCCCGGGAAAACAGCCCCTTCCGGGGCGGGTCAATGTGGCGCTGAGCAGAAGCGTGACGGCACTTCCCGGCTTTACCGTCTGCGGCAGCGCCGAAAAGGCGGCGGCACTTTCCCGCACCGCTGAGCGCTGCTTCGTCATCGGCGGCGGGAGCGTTTACCGGCAGATGCTGCCCTTCTGCGACACTGCTTACGTCACAAAAGTGCATGTGACGCCGGAATCCGACACCTTTTTCCCAAATCTGGACGAGGATAAGGACTGGTATCTGGCGGAAACGCTGCAATCCGGTGAGGAAAACGGCATTGCCTACGAAATGTGCCTGTATAGAAGAAAGTAAAAACACGCTGCCACTTGAGACAAACCAAAGTGGCAGCGTGTTTCTTTACTTGGACGGCTTGCGTTTTCCGTTTGACTGTCCCGGCTTTTTTCGCACGGGACGGGGCGGCGCGGAACGGATGAGACACTTTGCACCGGAACCGATCAAATCCTCCCGGTGCGCCTTCACTAGCGCTTCCCGCACGAGGGCGTAGTTTTTCGGGTCGCGGTACTGGATCAGCGCCCGCTGCATGGCTTTTTCGTGGGGGTCGGTGGGGACGTAGACCCGCTCCATGGTGCGGGGGTCAAGGCCGGTGCAGTACATGACGGTGGACAGCGTGGAGGGGGTGGGGTAAAAGTCCTGCACCTGCTCCGGATTGTAGCCCATGTCCCGGATGTACTCGGCCAGCTCCACGGCCTCCTTGAGTGTCGAGCCGGGATGGCTGGACATGAGATAGGGGACAAGATACTGATTCATGCCGTACTGCCGGTTCAGGGCAAAATATTTTTCCACAAACTGGTTGTACACCGCGTTTTTGGGCTTGCCCATCCGGGCGAGAACCGCGTCGGACACATGCTCCGGGGCGACTTTCAGCTGACCGGAAATGTGGTACTGCACCAGCTCCCGGAAAAAGGTGTCCTTCTTGTCCGCCAGCAGATAGTCGAAGCGGATGCCGCTGCGGACGAACACCTTTTTGACGCCGGGGAGCTTCCGCAGCTTGCGAAGCAATGCGACATAGTCCGAATGGTCGGCGTTCACGTTTTTGCAGGGGGTGGGGTACAGGCACTGCCGCCCGCCGCAGGCACCCTTGGATAGCTGCTTTTCGCAGGCCGGATGGCGGAAATTGGCGGTGGGGCCGCCGACGTCGTGGATGTAGCCCTTGAAATCCCTGTCCTTCACCATGATTTCCGCTTCCCGGAGGATGGACTCATGGCTTCGGGTCTGGACGATCCGCCCCTGATGGAAGGTCAGGGCGCAGAAGGAGCAGGCGCCGAAGCACCCCCGGTTGGAAACCAGACTGAACTTGACTTCCTCAATGGCGGGGACACCCCCCGCCTTTTCATAGCTGGGGTGATAGGCACGCATGTAGGGAAGGTCGTATACCGCGTCCATTTCCGCTGTGGTCAGGGGCTTCTGGGGCGGGTTCTGCACCACGAAGAAATTGTCGTAGGGCTCCGCCAGCCGCTTGGCGGTGAAGGGGTCGCAGTTGGCGTACTGGATTTTGAAGCTCTCGGCGTATCTGCGCCGGTCGGCCTTGATCTCGGCAAAGGAGGGCAGGGTGACGGTGGGCAGACTGTCATCCGGCGCTTTGGTTTTGAACACCGTGCCGTCGATGTAGGTGATGTCCTTCACGTCCAGCCCGGAATTCAGGGCGTCGGCCACCTCCACGATGGTCTTTTCCCCCATGCCGTACATGAGCAGGTCGGCCTGACTGTCCAGTAAAATGGAGCGCTTCATGGTGTCCGACCAGTAATCGTAATGCCCCAGCCGGCGCAGACTCGCCTCAATGCCGCCGATGAGGATGGGAACGTCCTTGTAGGTCTGGCGGATAAGGTTGCAGTAGACCGTAGTGGCGTAGTCCGGGCGCTTGCCCATGATGCCGCCGGGGGTGAAGGCGTCGGTTTTCCGGTGGTGCTTGGTGACGGAATAGTGGTTGACCATGGAGTCCATATTGCCGCCGGAGACCAGAAACCCCAGCCGGGGGCGGCCGAAAACGTCGATGGATTTGGGATTTTTCCAATCCGGCTGAGAGATGATGCCAACATTGTAGCCGTGGCTTTCCAGAACCCGGCTGATAATGGCATGGCCGAAGGACGGGTGATCGACGTAGGCGTCGCCGATGATGTACACAAAATCGCAGGCGTCCCACCCGCGGTCAAGCATTTCCCGTCTGGTAATGGGCAGAAATTCCATATACTGCCTCCTGAAAGTACGTTTCTTACAGTATAGCAGACTTTTGGAAGAAAGGGAAGTGGAAAAACTGTCCCGGAATAACGCAGTCTGCTCCACTGTTGGAAAACGGCATGGCTTTAGCCACGCCGTTCAGGATTTCTTCTCAACCTTCCGCTTGACACCGTCGGGGCCGATGATGTAGGTGTTTTCCAGCTGACCTACCAGATTGGCCTTAACGGAATCGATGTAGATTCGCCGCAGCTTGTCCCGCTCTGCCAGCTCCTCGGGGGTCAGACCCTCGGCTTTTGCCTTTTTTGCCAGAACGTTGATTCTGGCGATCACTTCGTCCATTTTCATGTTTTTTGTAAAACCTCACACATACCGGTGGATGACCACCGAAATTCTGTCCTTTTTTGTCCGGCCGTTGATGGCCGCAAGCTTGATTTTTCCCAGACCCCGGACGGAGATTTTCGCGCCCTCCGGGACGGACTTGTCCGGTTTTTCACAGGGAAGACCGTCAATGGCGGCTTTTCCGGCGGTCACGTACTGGGCGGCGAGACTCCGCCCGATGCGAAAGCCGGAGGATATGACGCTGTCCAGCCGTAACGACGCCAGCGTGTCCCGGATCTCCTTGATTTCCGGCTCCGGGATGTGGACGCCCGAAAGGGGAATCTGGCTCAAATGCAGCTTCGTCCGTCCGGCGGAGGTGAAGTTCTGCAATAAATAGGGGGCAATCTCCGCCGTGACGAAAAAGTCGCAGCTGCCCTTGTCCACGCAGATGTCGCCCACCGTCTCCCGGCCGACGCCCGCGCCCATCAGCGCCCCCAGAAAGTCCCGGTGGCTTGGGCTGTCCCCCTGAAAGAACGCGGCGCGCAGACACACGCAGGGGCTGTCTTCGCCGTAGAGACTGGCTTCGTCCAGATAGTCCGGCAGAAAAATCAGCATTTTTCGTTCCGCGTCCTCGTAGCCGCCGAAGGCGTACAGACTTTCCTGCTCGCCGAAGAGATATTTTGCCATTTCCAGCTCCCGGGGGGAGAGAAAGCAGGTGGCGGCGGGGATATTCTTCCGCATTCCTGCGTTCATTTTGTCCCAGAGCTTCGCCAGAAGCAGCCGATCCTCGGCGGACTGGGCGATTTTTTCAATGTTGCTTCGTTCCATGCGATCACCAATGGTACTATACCACAACTTTTGCCATGTGGAAAGAAGTTTTTCTTGTATGACGGCGGCGGGTAGAGTATAATAGGGAAAAAGGAACGCTTTTCGGCGGAAAGGAATCGGACATGGTGACAGGAATCATCGGCGCGGGAGCGTCGGGAATGGCGGCGGCGCTGGCTGCGGCGGAAAACGAAAGCGGGCAGGTCGTCCTCATGGAGCGGCAGGCGAGAGTGGGGCGCAAGCTTCAGGCCACCGGCAACGGTCGCTGCAATTTATCCAATCTCCACGGGACATCCGGCGGCTACCACGGGGAAAATCCGGGGTTTGCCGACTATGCGCTGGGAAAGTTCCCCCCAACTGCGGCGCTGGAATGGTTCCGGAGCCTGGGGCTTCTTACCGTGGCGGAGGATTCCGGGCGGGTGTACCCCTATTCCGATCAGGCAAATTCCGTGGTGGATGTGCTGCGGTTCGCGCTGGAAAAGCCGAATATCACGGTAAAGCTGGGATTTGAAGCGGAAAAAGTGAAAAAAACGTCTTCCGGCTTCCGCATTGTCTCCGGGGATGAGACGGTGGAGTGCGACAGGCTCATCGTCGCCTGCGGCGGCCTTGCGGGGACGAAGCTGGGGGGCAGCATGTCCGGCTATCAAATTCTGCGAAGCTTTGGCCACAGCTGCACCCGGCTTCGTCCGGCGCTGGTGCAGCTGAAAAGCAGCTGGAACGCGGTTACGAGCCTGAAAGGCGTCCGCGCCAACTGCCATGCGGTCATTCTACACGACGGAAAACGGTTTTCCGAAAGCACGGGGGAGCTGCAATTTACCCAGTACGGTCTCAGTGGGCCGGTGATTTTCGAGGTGTCCCGGGATGCGTGTCAGGGCGGCGGCGAGTGGCTTTGCCGGTTGGATTTTTTGCCGGATATGGCAGAGGACGCCTTGATATCCGAACTAAAACGGCGCAGAACAACAAACCTTCCCGTCTCGGAGCTGTTCACGGGAATCCTCCACAACCGCCTTGGCCGGGTGCTGACCCAGACGGCGGGGATTTCCGCGGGCGGGCCGGTTTCCGACCTTTCCGACGAGGAGCTGCGTCAGGCCGCCCATGCGGCGAAGGCGCTGAGCGTACATCTGACCGAACCTATGGGCATGGACAGCGCACAGGTGACGGCGGGGGGCATTCTCACGTCGGAATTTGATGAAACGACCATGGAAAGCCGCCTCGTTCCGGGGCTTTACGCCTGCGGAGAGGTCTTAGACATTGACGGCGACTGCGGCGGCTATAATTTACAGTGGGCGTGGAGCTCCGGCCGTCTGGCCGGACAGAGCGCCGGGAGGAACGACACATGATCCGTTTGAGCGATATTTCCCTGCCGCCGGAACACAGCGCCCACCAGCTTCCCTTTGAGGCGGCGCGGATGCTGCGCATCCCCAACTCCAAAATCCGCGGCGTGCGGATCGTCCGGCGGAGTGTGGACGCCCGGAAAAAGCCCAACGTGCGTATTATTTACACCATCGACGTGACGGTGGATGGCAGCGAAAAGAAGATATTGAAGCAAAGCGGCTGCAAGCGGGCATCCATCGCCCCGGCGACGCGGTACAAGCCGCCCAAATCCGCCAAAGCGCCGGAGAAACGCCCGGTAGTGGTGGGCTTCGGCCCCGGAGGGATGTTTGCCGCGCTGATTCTGGCGCTGGCGGGCTGGAAGCCGCTGGTGCTGGAACGGGGGGAGGATGCCGCGTCCCGCCACGAGAAGGTGGAAAAATTCTTCCAAACGGGCGAGCTGGACACGAAAAGCAACGTCCAGTTCGGCGAGGGCGGCGCGGGGACCTTTTCCGACGGCAAGCTGAACACCGGGGTCAACAATCCCAGAATCGGCTGGATTCTGGAACAGTTTGCGGCGGCGGGGGCAAGGGAGGATATTCTCTATGACGCCAAGCCTCACGTAGGCACCGACGTGCTGCTGACCGTGGTGCAGAATCTGCGCAAACGCATCATCTCTCTGGGCGGCGAGGTGCGGTTCAACACGCAGGTCACCGGCCTGTGTACGGAGAACGGACGCCTGACCGGGCTGAAAATCGCCGACGGGACGGTCATTCCCTGCGACCGGGCGGTGCTGGCCATCGGACACAGCGCCCGGGACACCTTTGAAATGCTGGACGCTTCCGGCGTTCCCATGGAGCCGAAGCCCTTCGCCATGGGCGTGCGCATCGAGCAAAAGCAGCGGGACATCGACATTGCCCAATACGGCGGCGAAAACCCCGCCCTGCCCCCGGCGGATTATAAGCTGGTGGAGCATCTGGACGGGGAGACGGTGTATACCTTCTGCATGTGTCCGGGGGGATTCGTGGTGGCGGCGGCCAGCGAGGAAGGCCGGGTGGTCACCAACGGCATGAGCTATGCCGACCGGGACGGAGAAAACGCCAACGCGGCACTGCTGGTGACGGTGAATCCCGCTGATTTTCCCTACGAGGGCAACCTCGGCGGAATGCGCTGGCAGCGGGAGATCGAGGGAAACGCCTACCGCGTCAGCGGCAGCTACTGCGCCCCGGCGCAGAAGGTGGGAGATTTCCTCGCCGGAAGACCCAGTGACGGTGCGGGACGGGTAACGCCGACCTACCGCCCGGGGGTGACCTGGTGCGACCTGCACGACGTGCTTCCCGGGAAGATTACCGACGCCATTGCCCAGGCGCTGCCCCGGCTGGACGGGAAGCTGAAAGGCTTTGCAGACCCGGACGCGGTGATGACCGCGCCGGAGGCCCGCAGTTCTTCCCCGGTGCGGATTATCCGGGATTCCTCCCGGCAGTCTTCCCTTCGGGGGCTGTACCCCACGGGAGAGGGCGCGGGCTACGCCGGGGGCATCATGTCCGCGGCCATCGACGGCATTATGACGGCGGAGACAATCATTATGGAGGAAAACTATGAACGAGAAACAGATCAACAAATGGCTCCGTAAGCGTTTCAGCCCCGTTGGCTGGACGCTGGTGGGATACTATGTCCTGATGAACATTCTGGTTTCCGTGGCGATGCTGCGGGATGTGATCGCGGGATACCTGAATGCTTTCATAGAGGGAAACGATCAGTATGTCCCGGACGTGTCCGCTCTGACCGGAAACGCATGGGGGTACATCGCCGCCGTGGCCGTCGCTCTGGTGATCCTGTACGCATGGAAGGGCAGAGAATTCTGGGGCGGGGAAGTGCTGAGACGGGAAAAACCCATGAAACCGGGAACTTTGCTGTGCATGGTTTGCCTGTGCGCCGGGACGCAGATGGTGAATTTTGTCTGGATCAATCTTCTTGAGCTGGTGATGAACTGCTTCGGCCGGTCTGCCACCGGGACGCTGGACGCCGTTTCCGGCAGCTCGGATACTGTCAGCATGTTCCTGTACGCATCGTTTCTGGCGCCCATTTCGGAGGAGCTGATCTTCCGGGGCTTCGTCCTGCGGTCGCTGCGGCCTTACGGCAAGCGGTTTGCCATCTTGGGTTCCGCGTTCCTGTTCGGACTGTTCCACGGGAACCTGCTGCAAACGCCCTATGCGTTTCTGGTGGGACTGGTGCTGGGATATGTGGCGGTGGAGTATTCCGTCGGCTGGTCCATGGTGCTCCATATCTTCAACAATCTGGTGCTGGCAGACCTTCTGAGCCGTCTGACGGCAAATCTTCCGGAAGTGGCGGCGTCGGTGCTCGAGCTGACGATTTTCACCGGATTTTTCGCGGCGGCGGTGGCAATTCTGATCGCCAACCGTGCCCGTGTCCGGGCGTACATCCAGAGCGAGTGGATCGACCGCCGGTGCCTGAAATGCTTCTTTTTCAGTGCCGGTGTGATCGTTCTGACGGTTCTGATGGTAATAAACATGATGATAGCGCTGTCCGCATAATGCGGACAGCGCTATCGTCTTGGTTGACCAAAGTTAACCCCCAGCTATGCCGGGGGCAAAAGAATAGCTTCCGGCGAGGAGTAAAGCAGACAGAGAAAAAACTCCCCATTATAGCAGAAGTGGTTTGCCGACCACACAACTACGATAATGAGGAGGTCTCTCTCGTGAAAGAAGCGCAGGCTCGACCGTCGGAAATGCTTGATGATATCCCGATGCCAAAACCCAGACTGCTGAGAGAAAAAGCATAAAAAATTCGGACACAGTTTTGCGGCTGTACGGGTTGAATTTGTTATTGACGGAAAAATGACGGGATAAAATCTATGGCCGAAAGAGCTGCGTAACTTTTTACACAAGAAAACCGCCGCTTTCTCATAAAAGCGGCGGTTTTAATGGAGCTAGTGACCTGACTCGAACAGGCGACCTTCTCATTACGAGTGCTGTTTTTGCCATTTTCTATCATTTTGTAAAGTTATGAAAGTTATTGAACCGCAACGGTTTTCCGGTTTTCTTGCTTTGCGTCGTTTGATGGCTATTTGTATTTTGTTGCAGCTTTAGCCATCAAATAGCCATCAAATCTGTGACCGCAAAGCGCAGCCCGTTTTATTAGACGTATCATCGGAACACTTCACTTTTTCATACTCACCGCTTGCAGTCCTTTTCAAGCCGTAGCGGGCAGCAATGCTTTCATCACTTTCCCCGGCGGCTATCCTGCGCGCAATATCCTCAATGATTGCAAGCTGGTGCGCGTCTGCGCATGCTATCATTCGAGCAAGCTCGTCCCGGGCGTTCATGCTTTCACCTCCTCGCTTTCATAAAAGCCGCGAACGAAGCCGCGTACCTGATAAAGGTACCCCAATGGCAACTTCCGCAATTGCTCCACAATCCACGCAATAATTTCTTCTCTAGGCTCCGTTCCTTGCCTACAGTCGGGATTCACGACCTTTGCACTACTGGCAACAAGTGCCTTGATGTACAATGCTTTCAGCCGTTCCAGCGGTATGTCATCCAGCAGCTTCATGAGTTCCGTTTTTAGTATCTCGCGATCATCCATTGTTCTTTCCTCCTGATATTTCTTGACTTGTGGCGGGGTGTGGGGTATAATATTCACAACCCCGCCGGGGTGATTAAGGCTTCTTGTGCTGATGCTTTCCAGGGCTTGCACAAGGGGCTTTTCTTATGCAAGGGTAAACCTCCGGGCGGTGGTCTGCCGGGTGAATGCCTGGGCGACCTCCGGCATTGCCTTTTTCAAGGCCGTGGTGTCGATTCTGACGGTGGTGACGGGTTTCCACGTGATCTTGTACTCCCCGGCATAGGCCGTCTCAGAATCGCCCATGTGTGCCTTGATGGCGTCCTTAATTGTCTCCGCTTCTGCCTGGGCTTCCTCAATCAGCCGCTGCAGCTCTCTAAGCTCCTGACATTTCATTTCCAATTCGTTGATGCTCATGGTTTTCTCCTTTCGTGGTGGCGGATGGTTGTTAAAATCGTTTCTGAGCCGTTTCCCCCGCGTGTAGCTGGCGGGTTTTCGGACAAACTACATTGGGTGGGGTGGTTTATACCTCCGGGGCTAGTTTGCGGATTTCTCCCGAATAGGCGAATGGATGTTTTGCGCCATGCGGGCTTTTTGCGCTGCCTTACGTTCTTCTGTCCACTCCTGTTTCTGGATAAATGGGTTGTGTCCCTCCCGATAGGGGTACAGGGCGCATCCGGTGCAGGTGCATAGTTTGACCTCGTTGGAGTTGCCGCAGCAGCAGTCAAGGCACTTGGCACGGATGGCCTTGATCGGGGTCAGTCGTTTTTCTTCCATTTGTTTACCTCCTAAGATTTTGTTTGCCGTCTCTCCGTGCTGCCTCCGCCTCTTTGTGTTTGGTATAGGACTTACAACAAGCGGTGTTGAAATTGGGCTGTCCTGTTCTTCATGGCTATATATTATCATATATGTTCCCATATATCAAGATGGGATAATGCACAAATATATGGGTACATATTCGTTGAATATTCTATATGGACGCATATAGAAATCTGTGATATAATACAAGTACGGTGGAGAAGGGGGCGTTTTTATAGCCCCCTCCCACACACATTTCAGGCGATCGGAGGAGATTATGTCAGGCACAGAAAAGAAGGTCAGCGCAGCGCAACGCAAAGCAACTGACAAATACCTTGAAAAATTCGACGAAATGCGAGTCCGTGTTCCAAAGGGACAAAAGCACATCGCAAAGGCTCATGCAGAAAAGCAAGGCGAAAGCCTAAATTCTTTTATCAGTAGAGCAATCACAGAAACGATGGAGCGGGACAACACACCGGATACCACCCCCACGGAATAAAAATTCCCGCCTGAGTGGCGGGAGTGTTGACAATTTCTCAAAATCGAGGTATAGTATAGGAAACGAGGGTGCTACCGGTAGACGGTCAGCCCCGAAGTCTATGAGTTACGAGAAGTAACCGCCAAACTGTGGGGACAGGGGCGGTTACTTCTTGTTATTAGCCGCAATAAACAGGCTGATAATGCCAACGATTAAAATGCCGATCTGGATAAGGTCGGAGTATGTAACCATTCGCACACCCCCTCTCTGAAAAGTGGGGGCGCAGAAGCTACCCCCGATGATGGGGGCTGACCGCCTACCGTTACTGGTAGCACCATCGACAGCATAGCACAGAGAATGACAAAAAGCAAGGGAAGATTGCAATATCTGAGCGGCAACGAGGAATCTTATACCGCCAATCATGGCGATATCTCGTACACGGACAGCTGAGGCAGATTGACGAGGAAAGCATGGTAACCACCCTGAAACCGGAGTTCATCTGTTACAGGCCGTCTCTGGGCGCTACAGAGGGAATTACAGAAGCAAGCCGGGCAAGCATCTTGAAATGCTGCCCGGCGGTTCCTTTGTGGCTGCCGTGCGGTCTGCCTGCCTGGCAATAACTCCCCTGCAGGCTTGAAATATGGGCTAGCACTGATGGGCTTTCTTTTGAACCACCCACCCCCCGGGGGGATAGCGGGGAAGGGGGTGGGGTCATTCGATAAGGTATAGATATATGCGACACACCCTCTCTTATCGTTTCTCGATAATCCTCTCTATTTTGTTCACATTATATTCATATTTTGTTTGCATTTCATTCATATTTAGTTTGGAAAAGAACGAAGTGCAAATGTTATGCTGTCACAGGTGCAGGCTGCCGCCGTGTATGGTTTACTGCCGATGGCAATAGTTGCCGCCTTAGTATCGCTCACTTGAAAATGACGCGCTGCGGCGTGTTTTCCGGCTTGTTTGGATACATACAGGGGTTTCCCACACGTCCCAAAAAGGAACCGTGTGGGGCGTCAATAGCCTTTCTTTCCTCTGTCCGATATCCGGCTTACGGCGGCGTATACCTCCCGCAGCGTCTCAGCGTCCATCTTCTGGAGCTGCCGAAGAATGCAGCTTATCAGCGTTCTCTTTGCGCCTTCGTTGCTCATGGTTTCCTCCTGTTCGCGGTGGGGGGGGGTAGAGGGGAAAAGGGCGGGGGGTCTTTGAAATCAAGCCCCCCCAAAAAATAATAAACCCTCCAATAGCTCCCGGTATGTATCCGTCAGATGTCCTCTATGCCGTTGAGGAAAGCGCGCAGATCGCACAGCTCCTCCCGGGTCAGGGTAATCCCCTTCTGCATGGTGTGCTCTCCGTTCGCCTTGTTCCGCCATTTCCGCAGATCGTACCGGGCAGGCGCTCCGGCGAACGATACCAGATTCAGCTCAAGGGGCAGGGAACCGGCAACGCTCACGGTTCCGAAATGCTTCTCGATGGTGTAGGAAAACTCCTTTGTGTTTGTCATGTTCGTGACCTCCTGATGTCATATTTTCAATTTTTTACACAGATTTATGATAGCTTTCTCGTATTCAGAATGAGAAAGCCCCATTTTCTTAAGCTTTTTCTTCTCTTCCTCGTATTTTTCCCATTTGTTCATTACCTAACCTCCTGATGTGGGGGGCTAGGCAATGAGCCTAAGCCCCCGTGAATTGGGCTGCTCTGGCTCTTGGCTCTGGCAATTATAGAATTTCTTTGAACGTGCTTGTCCTCATCCAGAAAGAAAACTGTGTTTCGCCGGTCGCGCCGTGGCGGTTCTTGGCCACGTCCAGCTGCGCAAGCAGCGGATTCCCGTCGGTGGGGGGAGTCTCGTTCCGGCCATCGCGCCAGAGGAACAGCACGGCATCAGCGTCCTGCTCAATGGCTCCTGAATCCCGCAGGTCTGACAGCCGGGGGCGTTTATCCTCCCGACTCTCGACTGACCGGGACAGCTGACACAAACAGATTACCGGAACGCTCAAGGAGATGGCAAGTAATTTCAGTTCCCTGCTGATCGCGGAAATATTTTCGTAGGTGTTTCCGCCCCGGGTGGCGGGCTGGATCAAGCCCAAATAATCAATGATCACCGCCCGCAGCTCCGGCACAGACTGTGCCAGAAGCTGGATTTGCGGCACGGTCAGGCCGTAGCGCGAATTGAGGTAAACGCCCTGTTCTGAAAGCGCCGAGTTCGCAACGGCGATTTTTTGCCAATCCTCGTCAGTCACGGCACCGCGCAGCAGTTTTCCGGCGGGTATCCCTGTCAGACGGGCAACACGCTTTGCTGTCAGCTGCTCCGGCGACATTTCCAGCGACACAAGCAGAACGTTTCCGCCGATATTGTCCGCCAGATTGACGGCAAAGGTGGATTTGCCCATTGCCGGACGCGCCCCCAAAATGTACAGGCCAGACCGGATAAAACCGCCGCCCAGAATCTCGTCAAGGCGGGGAAAGCCTGAGGGGACAAAATTGTCCCGCCCTTCTCCTGCTTCAACGACCAAATCGTTGAACCGGTGGAGGGTGTCGGCGGGGCTGAGCAGCCCCCGCCGATAGCTGCTGCCCCGGATGTCCTCGGCTTCCCGCTGTAGTGTCGCCAGCAGTTCGTCAGGGCTGGAAACGCTGTCCTCCTGAATCCGGGTAGCCAGCTCCTTTATTTGCCGTACACGTGCGTCCTCCGCCACACGGTGGGCGTAATCCGCCGCATTGGTGCAGGTCGGTACGACCTCCATCAGTTCCGTGAGAAGTTGGTTTGACAAATCCACTCCCTGCTTCCTTGCCCTGGCCTGGATGGACACAGGGTCAACCGGTTCACCGTCCGCCGCCAGGGAAGCGGCGGCGGTGAACACCGTGCGGTAAGCCTCAATTTGGAAATCATCCGGTTTGACAAGCCCCTGGATCACCGGGAGGACGCTTGCCGCGTCAATCAGAATCGCCCCGGCTAAGTAGCTTTCATTTCCGGTCATGCCGTCCCCCGCCTCCTCCATTCACCCGTTTCTAGGTCAAGGAAAAAATCTGATTTTCCATCTTCTTCTCCCCCTGAAAGGGGAGAAGAAGATATTTTATAGCCTCTGTCTTTTTTAGGGGGCGGAAAACCGGATTCCGGTTTCCCGGGTTGCGGTGAATCACATTCCGGCTTTTCGGGCTGTGGCTCGTCATAGACCGTCCACACTGCATCGCCCAATTTCCCGCCGGGTGTCCGGTTCTGCTCGATGGTCAGATATACCGAAGCGGACGTGAAGGGATTGTTCTACACTTTCGATGAAGATGGCAAGCTGGTAAGAGGCGCTTTCCGTACAGATGAACAAGGCACCAAGTATTTTGTCGCTGGCGAATCCTGGTTCCGCCGGTTCGTGACCCTGGAAGAGGGCACATACTGGATTGAGCGGAACGGCTATATTGCCTATGGAAACGCCCCAACGGTTCTCGACAATGTCATGGATTATACCTGGTATCACTTTGACGAGAAAACCGGTCTGATGACCGGCCTGTGCAACGGCTTTGTGACCTATGACGGCACCATGGACACCTTTGGACCCGGAAAACTTTATTACTGCGACGAGAACGGTAAGCCATTCTATGGTGCAATCCAGTTAGAGGGCGGTATCATCTTCACTGCCACTGCCGGACTTGTCTACCAAAATAAGAGCTGCTACATCGACAACAATACGGCGCAGCAGGGCTGTGAGCTTGGCGTGGGCAAGTATTGGTGCGATGAGAACGGCTATTTGGTAGGGGACGGTTTCGTAGACATTGTAGGTGAAACCTACTATTTCAGCGACTATGTCAGAGCAAAGGGCTTTACCAAGGTAGGCGATAATTACTATCTGTTTAACAATGGCAACGGTAAGATGGCAAATCATATCCCCAATGGGGCAAGAAATATGAAGAAAATGAAGTTATTTCCGAAGATATTCTTTGGTAATTCAGGGCTTTCCCGGTTTGTCGTAATTATACCGTAAGGGCATACCTCGGCAACCCTGCTGATTGCCGGGAAACAGGATGTTCGGACAGTATCAAGCCGGCTTGGACACGCACAGGCATCCACCACCATGAATATCTACGCCCACGCATTGTCGGAAACAGACCGCAAGGCGTCAAATGCGCTGGAAAATATGCTTGCGGCGAAAGCACGGTAATTGCTGAAAAGGCTGCCCGGTCAAAAAACCGGACAGCCTTTTTAGCCATCAAAGCAGAAAAAATCTTGCAATAGCCATCAAATAGCCATCAAATGGGCTTTTTCACATAGAACCCCTAAAAATGAAGAATCCCTAAAACCGTTGCGGCTCTAGGGATTTTCTGTGGAGCTAGTGACCTGACTCGAACAGGCGACCTTCTCATTACGAGTGAGATGCACTACCGACTGTGCTACACTAGCATTTCTTTAGCCAACTCATTATATCCGGAATTGGCGGAAATGTCAACTGCTTTTTCAGGCAAACCACCGATTTCCGCGGCGTAGGTGGGGAACGGCGCTGACAAATCGCCCCGTTTTATGCGACACGACATTGCTTTCCGGCAAGAAGGGTGTTATAATGACGCCGTTATGAGGTGAGCGTATGAAAAAACTTCTCAAATATCTGAAGGGCTATGAAAAAGAATGTGTCCTTGGGCCGCTGTTCAAGCTGCTGGAGGCTACGTTTGAGCTGCTGGTGCCGCTGGTTGTGGCCAGTATCGTGGATAAGGGCATCGGCAGCGGCGACCGGGGCTACATTGTGAAAATGTGCGCCGTCATGATCGGACTGGGCGTCGTGGGGCTTGCCAGTTCGGTGACGGCGCAGTATTTTTCCGCTGTGGCGGCGGTGGGCTTTTCCACACGGCTGCGGCATACGGTGCTGGAGCATATTCTGAACTTAAGCTACAGTCAGGTCGATAAGCTGGGCGCATCCACCATGATCACCCGGATGACCTCCGACATCAATCAGGTGCAGAACGGCGTGAACCTGACACTGCGGCTGCTGCTGCGCTCGCCATTCGTGGTGTTCGGCGCCATGGTCATGGCTTTTACCATCGATTTTCAGGCGGCGCTGGTGTTCGCCGGGGTCATTCCGGTGCTGTGCATCATCGTTTTCGGCATTATGCTGATCACCATGCCCATGTACAGGCGGGTGCAGGCGTCCCTTGACAGCGTGACCTCCGCGTCCCGGCAGAATCTGACGGGCGTTCGGGTGCTGCGGGCTTTCTGCAAGGAGGACGCGGAGGTTACGTCCTTTGAGGAAAAAACGGAGGACATGACCCGCAAGCAGCTGTCCGCAGGACGGATTTCCGCCCTGATGAACCCTGTGACCTACGTGGTCATCAATCTGGCGGTGGTGCTGCTGGTGCATGTGGGTGCGCTGAAGGTGGAAAGCGGCGTGCTGACACAGGGACTGGTCATTGCCCTCTACAATTATATGTCCCAGATTCTGGTGGAGCTGATCAAGATGGCAAACCTGATCATCACCATCACCAAGGCTGTCGCCTGCGGGAACCGGGTGGCGTCTGTGCTGGATTTGGAGCCGGGTCAGGAAAACGGCACCCGCACGGCTGCGGATCTGAAGGGACAGGTGGAATTTCAGGACGTGACCGCCCGGTATGACGGCGCGGGAAACCCCTCTCTGGAGCACATTACCTTCACCGCCCGGCCGGGGCAGACCATCGGTATCATCGGCGGCACCGGCTCCGGCAAGACGACGCTGGTGAATCTGATTCCGAGGCTCTATGACGCGGCTGGAGGAAAGGTGCTGCTGGACGGCGTGGAGACGGCGGCGTATGACCTGACGTCCCTGCGGCAGGCCATCGGCGTTGTTCCCCAGAAGGCGGTGCTGTTCAAGGGCACTATCCGGCAGAATCTGCTCTGGGGCAACGCCAGCGCCACGGATGACGAGCTGTGGGAAGCGCTGACCGTTGCACAGGCGAAAGAAGTGGTCGAGGGCAAGGATAACGGACTGGACGCACCCGTGGAACAGGGGGGCGTCAACTTCTCCGGCGGTCAGCGCCAGCGTCTCACCATTGCCCGTGCTCTGGTGCGGAAGCCCCGCATCCTGATTCTGGACGATAGCGCGTCCGCGCTGGACTATGCTACCGACGCGGGTCTTCGTATGGCCATCCGCAGAATGGATGATCCGCCGACGACCTTCATCGTCTCCCAGAGAGCGGCGTCCGTGCGGTATGCGGATGAAATTCTGGTGCTGGACGACGGCATTCTGGCGGGCAAGGGTACCCACGATGAGCTTCTGGAATCCTGCCCGGTTTATCAGGAGATATACTATTCCCAGTTCCCCAAGGAGGCGGTGCAAAATGGCTAATCAGATGGCAATTCTGCGGAAGGTTCTGCGCCGCATCCGGCGCTATTGGGTGGGGTTGGCCGCGTCGCTGCTGCTGGCGACGCTGTACGTGGTCATGAGTTTATATATCCCCATTCTGGTGGGAAATGCCATTGACTGCATTATCGATGCCGGACGGGTGGATTTTGCCGCCATGTGGGGCTATCTGCGCAACGTGGCGATTTGCGCCGCCGTGGCGGCGCTGGCGCAGTGGCTCATGAATCAGATCAACAACCACATGACCTACGGCGTTACCCGGGACATCCGGAACGAAGCCTTCCGGCATATTCAGGTGCTGCCCCTTTCCTATCTTGATAAACAGCCTCAGGGCGATGTGGTCAGCCGGGTGACGGCTGACGTGGACACCTTCGCCGACGGACTGCTCATGGGTTTTACCCAGCTGTTTACCGGCGTGATGACCATTCTGGGAACGCTTGTTTTCATGGTCCGCATTCACTGGGGCATTGCGCTGGTGGTGGTGTGTATCACGCCCCTGTCGCTGCTGGTGGCGAATTTCATTGCCACACGGACGTATTCCATGTTCAAGCTCCAGTCCGTTACCCGGGGCGAGCAGACCGGTCTGATCGACGAGACCATCGGCAATATCAAGGTGGTGCAGGCCTTCGGCCATGAGAAGGCGTCCATGGAGCAGTTCGACGAGATCAACGGACGGCTGCAAAAGGCGTCTCTGCGGGCGATTTTCTTCTCGTCTCTGGTGAATCCCAGTACCCGTTTCGTCAACTCCGTGGTGTATGCGGGCGTGGGCCTGAGCGGTGCGCTGATCGCCATTTCCGGCGGCATCACCGTGGGCAACCTCGCCAGCTTCCTGAACTACGCCAACCAGTACACCAAGCCCTTTAACGAGATTTCCGGCGTGGTGACGGAGCTGCAGAACGCGCTGGCCTGCGCGGGGCGGGTGTTCGAGCTGATCGAAGCCCCGGCGCGGACGCCGGAGCCGGAGCATCCGGAACGTCCGGGAAAGGTGGAGGGCGCAGTGGAAATCAAAGACCTGCGTTTCTCCTACACGCCGGACAAGCCCCTGATCGGGGACTTCAACCTGTCCGTCAAGCCCGGCCAGCGGGTGGCCATCGTCGGCCCCACGGGCTGCGGAAAGACCACCTTCATCAATCTTCTCATGCGGTTTTACGACCCGGACGGGGGCGAAATCCTTCTCGACGGGGTCAATACCCAGAAAATGAACCGGGGCGAGCTGCGCAGGAGCGTGGGCATGGTGCTTCAGGACACATGGCTGAAAGCAGGGACGATCCGGGAGAACATCGCCATGGGCAAGCCGGAGGCGACTGAGGAAGAAATCATCGCCGCCGCGAAGCAGGCGCACGCCCACAGCTTCATCATGCGTCTGCCTCAGGGGTATGATACCGTTATCGGCGAGTCCGGCGGCAGCCTTTCTCAGGGACAGAAGCAGCTGCTGTGCATTGCCCGGGTGATGCTGTGCCTGCCGCCCATGCTGTTTCTGGACGAGGCGACTTCCTCCATCGATACCCGGACGGAGATCAAGATTCAGAAGGCGTTCGACACCATGATGCGCGGGCGCACCAGCTTTATCGTCGCCCACCGCCTGTCCACCATCCGGGAAGCGGACAGGATCCTCGTCATGCGGGACGGCCACATCGTGGAGCAGGGCAAGCACGAGGAACTGCTTGCGAAGGACGGCTTCTATGCCAGATTGTATCAGAGCCAGTTTGCACATTGACAAAACGCAAAACGTGCCGGAGCGGAAGCTCCGGCACATTTTTATGTAAGCATCAGGCGACCTTCTGCTTTTTCGCAAAGTGAATAACCAGACCCAGGACGAGACCCACAAAGGCGGGGAGAACCCAGCCGAGGCTGATGTCGAAGAAGGGGAGAATCTTCTCCGCAAGGCCGACCGCGCCGTCCAGATGAAGGGCGGTTTTCAGATTCGCGGGCAGCGCCTTGGCAAGATCGAACAGGGCGGCGATGCAGGTGAAGGCCGTGACGCTGACGTAGACAGCCCGGTCGTGATGGAACAGATTCCCGAACAGCGCCAGCAGAATCAGCGTGATCGCCAGCGGGTACAGGAACAGCAGCAGCGGCAGGGAATAGCTGATGATCTTGGACAGACCGAAATTGGAGATCAGGAAGGAAAGTACGGTAAATATCACCGCCCAGGCGCGGTAGGAAAGTCCCTTGGGGAACATGCGGGAGAAAGCGTCCGAGCAGCTGGTGACGAGACCAATGGCGGTTTTCAGGCAGGCGCAGGTGATGGTGACTGCCAGAACGAGACTGCCCGCCCGTCCCAGGTAGTGGCCGGAGATCTGCGCCAGGGCGATGCCGCCGTTTTCGGAGGTCTCAAACAGACCTCTGGACTGGGTGCCCATGAGAATGGTGGTGACGTAGATCACGATCATGGGGATGCTGGTGAGCAGTCCGGAGGACAGAACATCCTTTGCCACGTCGGAATCGTCGGTAACGCCCATGGAGCGGATGATGTCGATGACCACGATGCCGAAGGCCAGACCGGCAATGGCGTCCATGGTGTTATAGCCCTCAATGAAGCCCAGAGAAAGCGCCCCGGTCTGATAACCGGCGGCAGGCTCCACGTCGGAAACGGAGGTGGAGGGATTGATCAGCGCCGTCACCACCAGAATGGCGAGGAAGACCAGAAAGATGGGGGTGATGACCTTACCGATCCAGACGGTGATCTCGCCGGGGCGCAGGGACAAAATCAGCACGATGGCGAAGAAGATCACGGAGAAGATCAGCAGCGCAATGGACTCGGACGCACCGGCACTCAGCATGGGCGCGACACCCACGGTGAAGGAAGTGGTCGCGCATCTGGGAATGGCGAAGCCGGGGCCGATGGTCAGGTAGAGCAGGCAGGAGAAGACGTAGCCGTAGCCCTTGCCGACCTTGTTGGACAGCTGCTGCAAGCCGTCGGAGTGGGTGTTGCCGATGGCGGCTACGCCCATGATCGGAATACCGACCGCCGTGATGATAAAGCCGATCATGGCGGGGATGACGTTCCGTCCGGCCAGCTGACCCAGGTGAACGGGGAAGATCAGATTGCCGGCGCCGAAGAACATGCCGAACAGCGTTCCGGCCACCAGAATCTTCTGCTTGAAAGTAAGGTGTTTTTTCATTTTTTCTGCCTCCTTCTGTTTGCCGATATTTTATCACCCCTCTTGCATTCTGAGAAGTCCATGTTTATAATAGGGGTATTAGAAAATGTAATAGATATGAAATGGAGTGCGGCATATGGACAGCAAGAAACTGGAAATTCTTATGACGGCGATCGACCTTGGCAGCTTCACCAAAGCGTCGGAGGTGGTGGGCTACACCCAGTCGGGACTGACCCACATGATGGACGCCCTGGAACGGGAGGTGGGCTTTTCCCTGTTGCAGCGCGACCACAACGGCATCCAGCTCAGTCCTCAGGGGCGGCAGCTCATGCCCGCCATCCGGGAGTTTTTGCAGGCCAATGCCAACCTGGAAAACCAGATCAACGCCATTTCCGAGCAGAAAAAGGAGGTCATCCGCATTGCGGCCTATGCCAGCATTGCCATGCACTGGATGCCAGAGTTGCTTTACCGCTACAAGCGCGTCTGCCCGGATGTCAGCGTGGATCTCCGGATGGTGGATAACGCGCTGGAGCCCTACGAGCTGCTGGAAAGCGGGCAGACCGACGTGATTTTTGCCAGCCGGCAGAACTACAGCTTCTGCGACTGGACGCCCCTGTACAATGAAAAAATGTATGCGATCCTCCCCAAGGACTACCCCCTCAACGGCCGCACAACCTTCCCGTTGGAGGAATTTTCCGGGCAGGACTTCCTGATGCCCTACGGCAGATTTGACATTGACGTCAACGCGGCCATGGACTCCGTGGGCGTGAAGCTCAACGCCAGCGTTTCCCGGGTGGACGACGAGACGGTTATCCGGATGGTGGGACACGGGCTGGGCGTCACCATGATGACGGAGCTGATGATCCGGGGCAGGACGGACGATGTGCTATGCGTCCCCGTGGACCCGCCCAGGCTGCGGGAGCTGGGCATGGGCACCAGCCGCAGAATGAAGCTGACAGACGGTATGCAGAGTCTGAAGGACTGTATGCTCCAGTTCATCCATGACAGATCGTGATAGCGTTATGGGCGGTTTTCCCTGTGGGGCAAACCGCCCACAGCAATCGCGCATTCTGACCGGTTTCTATTGGCGTTTTCCGGCATAATTTGTCATTCTTGGACAAAATGAAAAAATCCTTAAAAATCACTTGACAAATTGTTTAAGGTGGGCTATTATACAGGAGGTTAGCGAGAGCTAACCAATATTAACGCCCAAGGGTTAGCGATAGCTAATCTGTAGACTCAGAAAAAGAAGGTGTTCTCCATGCCGCTTACGGTTGCGGATACCGGCGAGGAATACGTCATCAAGCGAATCGGCGGAAAGCCGGAAGTCAAACAGCATCTGGAGAATCTGGGCTTCGTCGTCGGCGGGGTGGTGTCGGTCATCAATACGATGGGCGGCAACGTCATCGTCAAGGTGAAGGAATCCCGGATAGCCATCAGCCAGGAAATGGCGCAGAAAATCATGGTTTAACGAGGAAAAAAGGAGGAATCGGTATGAAAACACTGAAGCAGGCCAAGGTCGGCGACACCGTTACCGTGGTGAAGCTCCACGGCGAGGGCGCTGTCAAGCGCAGAATCATGGACATGGGCATTACCAAGGGTGTCACCGTTTACGTGCGGAAGGTTGCTCCCCTGGGCGATCCGGTCGAAGTCAACGTCCGCGGCTACGAGCTGTCAATCCGTAAGGCCGACGCCGAAATGATCGAGATCCAGTAAGACCCCAGTAAATCATAGGGACGCAAGCCCTGATTTTGATAAAACGTTAGCGGAAGCTAACAGAAGGAGAGTATCATGGATATCAGAATTGCCCTTGCGGGCAACCCCAACAGCGGCAAAACGACACTGTTCAATGCCCTCACCGGTTCCAACCAGTTCGTGGGCAACTGGCCCGGCGTCACCGTGGAGAAGAAGGAAGGCAAGCTGAAGAAGCATTCCGACGTCACCGTCACTGACCTGCCCGGCATTTATTCTCTGTCTCCGTACACCATGGAGGAAGTTGTCGCCCGTAATTATTTGATCGAGGAGCGGCCTGACGCCATCCTGAACATCATCGACGGCACCAATCTGGAGCGGAACCTGTACTTAACCACTCAGCTGACCGAGCTGGGCATCCCCGTGGTCATTGCCATCAACATGATGGATATCGTCCGCAAGAATGGCGACAAGATCAATATCGACGAGCTGTCTCAGGCGTTGGGCTGCAAGGTCGTTGAGATCTCCGCCCTGAAGGGCGATGGCGTTATGGCCGCTGCTGAGGCTGCCATCGACGCCGCGAAGAACGGCAAGACCGTTCCCATGCACACCTTCTCCGGCCCTGTGGAGCACGCCATTGCGCACATCGAGGAAGCAACTGTCCACGGTATGCCCGAGGAGCAGCAGCGTTGGTACGCCATCAAGATCTTCGAGCGTGACGACAAGGTAATGGAGAAGCTGGGCCTGACCAAGGAGACCATGTCTCACATCGAGGCCGACATCGAAGCTGCCGAGAAGGAGCTGGACGACGACGCCGAGAGCATCATCACCAACGAGCGCTACATCTACATCGGCGAGGTCATCAAGCGCTGCTACAAGAAGCACTCCGCCGGTCAGCTGACCACCTCCGATAAGATCGATAAGATCGTGACGAACCGCTGGCTGGGCCTGCCCATCTTCGCGGTTGTCATGTTCCTTGTTTACTACATCGCCATGGTCGGCGTGGGCGCTGCCGCTACCGACTGGGCAAACGACGGCCTGTTCGGCGACGGCTGGCACCTGTTCGGCATCGGCTCCGCCGCTTACAACGAAGACGCTGATGCATATAACGAGGCGTCCCTGATCGTAGACGGCTACGACGCCTACGTGGAAGAAAACGGCACCGCTCCCACCGGCGACTTCCCCTACGAAGTCGAGGATGAGGAGACTCTGGAGATCACCGAAGAGACCGCTTCTCTGGCTGACTATGAAAAAGCGCTTAAAACGCTGGAAGGCGAAGAACCCGACCCCGCAAACTACGGCGTCTGGGTGCCCGGTATCCCTGTTCTGATTGGCGACCTGCTGGAGAAGGCTAATGCGGCTGAATGGCTCAGCGGCCTGATTCTGGATGGCATCGTGGCCGGTGTCGGCGCGGTTCTGGGCTTCGTGCCTCAGATGCTGGTGCTGTTCCTGCTGCTGGCCATTCTGGAAGCCTGCGGCTACATGGCCCGTATCGCATTCGTTCTCGACCGTATCTTCCGGAAATTCGGCCTGTCCGGTAAGTCCTTTATCCCCATGCTGGTCGGCACCGGCTGCGGCGTTCCCGGCATCATGGCGTCCCGTACCATTGAAAACGAGCGTGACCGCCGGATGACCATTATGACCACCACCTTTATCCCCTGCGGCGCGAAGGTTCCCTTTATCGCCATGATCGCTGGCGCCCTGTTCGGCGGCAGCGCATGGGTTGCTACCTCCGCTTACTTCATCGGCATGGCCGCCATCATCGTGTCTGGCATCATGCTGAAGAAGACCAAGATGTTTGCCGGTGAGCCTGCTCCCTTTGTTATGGAGCTGCCCGCCTACCACCTGCCCACCGTGTCCAACGTCCTGCGCAGCATGTGGGAGCGCGGCTGGAGCTTCATCAAGAAGGCCGGCACCATCATCCTGCTGTCCACCATCTTCGTGTGGTTCACCACTTACTTCGGCTTCGTTGACGGCACCTTCCGGATGCTGGGCGAGGAAGAAATCGACTACTCCATTCTGGCTGCCATCGGCAGCGTGCTGGCCTGGGTGTTCAAGCCTCTGGGCTGGGGCAACTGGCAGGCGGCTGTCGCTTCCATCACCGGTCTGGTCGCCAAGGAGAACATCGTTGGTACTCTGGGCATCCTGTACGGCGGCGGAGACGGCACCGTGTATCAGAACCTTGCCACTGCGTTCAACGGCATTACCGGTTATTCCTTCCTGGTGTTCAACCTGCTGTGCGCCCCCTGCTTCGCGGCTATCGGCGCCATCAAGCGTGAGATGAACAACGCCAAGTGGACATGGTTCGCCATCGGCTATCAGTGCGGCTTCGCTTACCTCATCGCCCTGATGATCAACCAGTTCGGCAACCTGTTCCTCGGACACGTCAGCGTGATCGGCCTGATCTTCGCTCTGGCTGCTCTGGCGGGGATGCTCTACATGCTGTTCAAGCCCTACAAGGAAGCTACCAAGCTCTCTAAAGTCTAATCGTTTTGGAGCCAGACGATACGTCTGGCTCCAAGCTTCAATGTTCTGAAATGGAGTGATTTTTATGCTGCAATGGATCAGCGCGAATATCGGTACAATTCTTATCAGTCTCGTCCTTCTGACAGTGGTTGCTCTGATTATCCGCAGCATGGTACACGACAAAAAACAGGGAAAGTCCTCCTGCGGCGGCAACTGCGCCGGCTGTGCCGCGTGCGGTTCCTGCCACAATAAGGGCAATTGAAAAGGGTCTTCGCAAGTTTCCAACCCCCGAATGCAGTCCGCAGACTTTGTCTGCGGACTGCATTTCTTTGTGTATGTTCTGACAGCATTCTTTCCTCCCGCTGTGCTACCATATCTCCGGGAGGGGATACCAATGAGAACATTGGCAAAGGATATTCTGATCGCCGCCGTCATGGGACTGGTGGTGCCGGGGATCGTGCTGAGCATCGCGGCGCGCCAGACGGATACTCCGCCGGAGACGACGCCTGAAACAACGGCGCAGACCGTACAACCCACGGCGCAGGAGACTGTGCGGCTTCCTGTGCTGGTCAGGCAGGAGGACGGCACGGTTTCCCAGATGGATATGGACGGCTACCTTGTCGGGGTGGTGCTGGCGGAAATGCCGGTATCCTTCGAGGAAGAAGCACTGGAAGCCCAGTCCGTGGTTGCCCGGACGTACGCCCGGAAGGCGTGGGAGACCGGCGGCAAGCATGGAGACTGCTCCGTATGCACCCGCAGCGCGTGCTGTCAGGGCTACATCGGGGACGAAGACTACCTGTCTAAGGGCGGTACGGAGGAAGGTCTGGAAAAGGTACGCGCTGCCGTGGCCGCTACCTCCGGCTGGGTGCTGACCTACGAGGGGGAGCTGATCGAAGCGACGTATTTTTCCTGTTCCGGCGGCAGTACCGAGGACGCCGCGGCGGTGTGGGGAACGGAGTTCCCCTACTTACAAGCTGTAGCCAGCCCCGGCGAGGAAAAGGCGGCGCATTACACGGATACGGTGCGCCTGTCGGCAGAAGCGTTTCAGGATGCCTTGGGTGTTACACTCAGCGGAAGCCCCGGAAGCTGGTTCCGGGACGTGACCTATACCGACGGCGGCGGCATCGATACCATCGTCATCGGCGGGACGAGCTATAAGGGGACTTCTCTTCGCTCCGCGCTGGGTCTGCGTTCCACGGCGTTTTCCATATCCACCACCGAGGATACCGTCACCATCACCACCAGAGGCTACGGCCATCGGGTGGGCATGAGCCAGTACGGCGCGGATGCCATGGCCGTCACCGGAAGCACCTGCCCGGAAATTCTGGCGCACTATTATCCGGGAACCACACTGACGAAGCTGGGATAGCGAAAAAGGACTTGCCGAAAATAAGCAAGTCCTTTTTGCTGCTTGACAAAACCAGGAAAGAATGCTATATTACAAATACTTAACAATACTAAATAGGAGGGGAGCCGATGGAGGACAGATTTGCCCAGCAATTAAAAAAGGGCGTGCTTGAAATGCTGGTGCTGAAGCTGATCTGCGAGAAGCCCGCTTACGGCTACGAGCTGCTGTCAGAGCTGAAAACATCCTCTCAGGGGCGGTTCTGCCTGAAGGAAGGGACGCTATATCCGATCCTGTACCGCCTTGAGGATGACGGCATGATCCGCTCCCAATGGTCAACGGGGGAGGGACGCACGGCACCGAAGAAAATCTACGAAGCCACGGACGCTGGGCAGGCGGAAAATCTCCGCAGACAGCGCGTCTGGCGGGAATTTGATGATACGGTAAACGCATTTTTGCAGGGAGGAAGAGAGTCATGACGCAGGCGGAAAAGAAAATGAAGAACTACGTGAACGCGGTGGAGCGGCGTCTGAACCTGCCCCGTGAGATAAAGGCGAGAGTCATGAGCGACTTCCAAAGTTCCATAGTCGCCCGCCGGGAGGCCGGGCAGACTGACGAGGAAATCTACGCCGAGCTTGGCACCCCCGCGAAAGCGGCTGCTGACCTGAATGAACAGATGAAGGACTACACCTACCGGAAAAGCCCATGGCGCTTCCTGTTTCTGGGAATCGCGGCGATCGGGGGTGTGCGGCTGCTGTACGACGGCTTCGTTTCCCTGATCGGCCATGTCGTTCTGCGTCGCGAGCTTGTGCAGAGCGGGGGCGCGGCGACCATCGGCATCATCGGCGGCGCGGACGGCCCCACGGCCATTTTCGTCACCACCCCCGCTTGGACAAGACCGGCGTGGATGGCGGCACTGCTTATCATCGGCGTGGTGGGATATCTGCTGCTGCGGCGGTGCAAGGCGAGATCAAAATAAATCTTGCAGAAAACATAAACGTGTGCTATAATATAGCACACGTTTTGTGCAATTTCCCTAAGGAGGTAACGTTATGGATTTGACAATGGAAGGACGGAAGGTGCTGCCCCGGCCGGGACAGAGTTTGCTGGAACTGGTGAAGCAGCTGGGGCTGGACGGCAATACGCTGACGGAAAGACCCCTTGCCGCGAAGATCGCCGGTGAGGTCTTTACATTAAATTATATTCCCGTGCGGCAGAAAGAGGCGGAGGCCGACCGCCAGTCCATGCGCCGGGCGATGACGGCGTCCAACGGCGAAATCCGCCTGCTCCGCTACGCCGACCCGGCGGGCAAGGAGTGCTATATCCGCACGGCGCAGTTCACGATTTTCCTTGCCATGCGGCAGCTGTGGCCGGAGGCAACGGCAAAAATGACCTGCACGCTGGGCTCCAGCGTGTACATCAGCGTTGCGGGGGCAAAGGATTTTTCCGCTTCGACCCTGAAAGCGCGGGTCAGTGAGCTGGTGGGGCAGGACATTCCCCTGATCCGCCGCCGGGTAAAACTGCAAAAGGCCATCGACCGGTTCCGGGAGGAAGGGCAGACCGACAAGGCAAGGCTTCTTTCCTGGCGGACGGTGGATTATTTCGATGAGTACGCCTACGGCGACTTTGCCGACTATTACTACGGCGAGATGATGCCCTCCACCGGGTATCTGACGGTGTGGGACATTCTCCCGGCGGACGGCGGCTTTGTGTTCGTCTATCCGGACGACGGCAATCCGGAGATCTGCGCCAAGGTGCCGCCTATGCCCAACTTTTTCAGCGTGTTCAACGAGGGCGAGCGCTGGGGCGAGCTGATGGAGTGCCAGACGGTGGCCGACCTCAACGACCTGACGAATTCCGGCCGCATCCGGGAGCTGATCCGCGTAAACGAAGCCCTGCACGAAAAGCGGTTTTCTCAGGTGGCCGATCAAGTGTGCCAGCGGGGGGCGAAGGCCGTGCTGCTGGCTGGCCCCAGCTCCTCGGGCAAGACAACCTCGGCGAACCGTCTTGCCACCCAGCTCCGCGTCCATGGGAAAAAGCCCATTCTCATGAGTCTGGACGACTATTACATAGACCGGGACAAAATTGCCCCCGGCCCTGACGGTAAACTGGATTTGGAGCATATCAACACCATTGACTGCGCCCTGTTCCGGGAGGATATGGCGTCGCTGCTGGCGGGCGGGGAAGTGGAGCTTCCGTCCTTCAACTTCCTCACCGGAAAACGGGAATGGCGGGGCAAGCGGCTGCGTCTGGAAGCGGATTCCGTCATCATTGTGGAGGGGCTTCACGGTCTGAACCCCGCCATGCTGCCGGAAAGCGTGGACAAAAAGCTGATTTTCCGCCTTTACGTCAGCCCGCTGCTGCCCTTGAATCTGGACAATCACAACCGGATTCCCACCAGTTATCTGCGGCTCCTGCGGCGCATTGTCCGGGACTACGAGACCCGGGGCGCGTCGGTGCAGCATACGCTTGCCATGTGGGACAGCGTGCAGCGGGGGGAAAAGCGGTGGATTTTTCCCTATCAGGAGAATGCCGACGTGATTTTCAACAGCTCCACGCTGTATGAGTTGGCGGTGCTGAAAAAGCACATTTTCCCCCTGCTCACCGCAGTTCAGCCGGAGGACGAATGCTACGACGAGGTGCGCAACATCGTCAAAATTCTCAACTACATTCAGGAAGCGGACGTGGACGACGAAATCCCCCCCACCAGTCTGGTGCGGGAGTTCATCGGGGGGAATACGTTCTATAGATAAAAGAAGGTAACCGGTATGGCAATCCTGAACTTTTCCGATGTTTTGAAGAAAGTGGGACTTGACCCCAAGCGGGTGAAGCTGATACGGCATTCGCTGACGGACAGGGAATTCAGAAAATGTTATGAAAAGAACATGGTTATGGAATATACCTGCGTCCAGAGCGACAGTTTTACCAACGGGTACGACTACTGGTGTGTTTTTGTCAGCGACAAGAGTACAACAGCAAAATTCTTTGCCTGCTACAAGGTAAACGGCTGTGTTCCTGATACGCAGGATATGAAACCGGACGGTTTCCCGTTGGAGGACTGGTTTCAGGGGCAGCATATGTTTTACGAATTGGAACACGTTGAATTGCTGAGAGAGTATGAAGGAAGGCTCATAATTGAATGGGGCAAGGGCACGCTCGCGTGGGCGCAGAAAGGCACAAACGAGAAACCCATTGTTGCCATCCATGATAAACGGGTATTTTCCGGGTATGAAGATTTTGTCCTCACCTATGATGAACTCCGGGAAATCGTGAAAGACCCCACGGCGTATGAATCGTGGCATGCCGCACTTTCCTCTGTCAATGCGGTATATCTCATTGTTGACAGAGAAAATGGGCGGCAGTATGTTGGCTCTGCGTACGGCAAAGGCGGACTGCTGGAGCGTTGGGCGCACTATGTTGACTCGCTGCACGGAGGGAATAAGCTGATGAAGGAGCTGCTTTGCAGCTACCCAGAACGATATACACATTTCCAGTTCTCCATTTTGCAGCTTCTTCCGAAGACGGTAAAACCTGAGGATGTGATTCATACGGAAACACTCTGGAAGAAAAAGCTGCTGAGTTACGAACCGATTGGCATGAACGCAAACTGACAGATACACAACAAAAATGAAGGGGTATGTACCGTCAAGGCACATACCCCTTCTATCAACTCTTAAATTACACAGTAGGCGCAGGGCCGGGATAGCCAAGAAGCAGGGACACCAGCACGCACAGAACGATCGCGATGAAGCCCGTTACCATCCACAGACTCCGGCGGCGGGAGAACTCGCCGGTGATGACCAGCCAGCCAAGGCATAAAAGGGAACCTAGAATGGCGATAATGGCGGAGGTCACCTTCAGAACGGTCCAGCCAAGACCGGCGCAAAGCAGGTATAGTGCAAACACCAGCGCGTCGCCAATAATGACCCTGGTCATCAAACTCTCCATCTCACGATAACGATTCCGTTTTGCCACTTCTCATCCCTCCGAATTTCGGTTACAAACATGATACCACATAAAATCGAAAATTGCAACATTTTCTGAAAGAAAGTTCATGAAAGTTAATGGAATATTAGGGTTGCGCCCGGGGGAAAAGAATGCTATAATGTCTGCAAGTATGTATTGATTTAGTTTTAGCAAAGGAAGCCGCTATGGGAGAACCGCAATACCGTCTGGAGGGCATCGTCCATACCAAATCCGACGTTCTGGAGGATTTTGAGGGGCCGCTGGATGTTATTTTTGAGCTGCTGAGCAAGAATAAAATCGAAATTCAGGATGTGTCCATTTCCGCAATTCTGGAGCAGTATCTGGGATATCTGGACGAAATGAAGCGGATGGACATGGAGATCGCCAGCGAGTTCATCACCATGGCGTCCCACCTGATGCTGATCAAAACCAAAATGCTCCTGTCGGCGGCGGAACAGGCCGAGGCGGAAAGCGAGCTTGACCTGCTGCGCCAGTCGCTGGTGGAGCGGAAGCGGAAGGAAGCCATGGAGCAGATCCGGCAGGCCGTGGCGGTGCTGGAGCCGAGAAACGAGATCGGCCGGTGCCTGTTCACCAAAGAGCCGGAACCTCTGCGCAGGGAGCAGGGCTACCGCTATCAGCACGACGTGATCGACCTGCTTCGGGCGCTGGACATCATTGCCGAGCGCAGTCAGCGCCAGCTGCCCCCGCCCACGGCGAATTTCCGGGGCATCGTGGGAAAAGAGCCGTACCCCATCGGCCGGAAAACCGGCGAGGTGCTGCGTCAGCTGCTGCTGCGGGGCGTGGAACGGCTGAAAAATCTGTTCCGGGGCAGCCGGAGCCGCTCGGAGGTCGTGGCGACTTTTCTCGCCATTCTGGATTTGTGCAAGACGAACTCCGTGACGCTGGAGGACGACCCCGGCGGGGAGAACCCCAACGTCCGTCTGCTGGACAAGCACCCGAGAGAGGAGATGACCTGATGGAATCGGAACAGCTACAGCGTGCCATTGAGGCCATTCTCTTTGCCGCGGGCGAGCGGATCGATATCGGAAGACTCGCCGCCGCGCTGGAAACGGACGCGTCGGATGTGGAAAAGGCTGCCGACGATCTGGCGGATAAATATGCCTTTGAGCGCCGGGGAATTCGTATTCTCAAGCTGGAAAAGGGCTACCAGATGGTGTCCTCCGGGGAAATGGCGGACTATGTGACGAAGGCGCTGGAAACAAGAAAGCCTCCCAAGCTGTCTTCTTCTCAGCTGGAGACCCTGACCATCATCGCTTACTACCAGCCGGCGACGAAGGCCATGGTGGAGCAGATCCGCGGCGTGGACAGCGCCTATTCCGTGGCGGCGCTGCTCAATAAGAAGCTCATCGAGGAGGCGGGACGTCTGAATGTTCCGGGTCGCCCGATTCAGTATAAAACGACACCGGATTTTCTGCGTACCTTCGGCCTCAGCTCTCTGGAAGAGCTGCCACCCATTGAGAAGATCACCTTTGGCGAGCCGGTGGAGCTGCCTGAGCAGCCCCCCACCGGGGAGGAAGCATAATGGGCTGGTGGATTGCGCTGGGCGTGATATTCCTTCTGGGAATCCTGCCGCTGGGCGTCAGCGCCCGGTACAGCGGGGGAGGGCCGCTGCTGCGCGTCGTGATAGGCCCTGTCCGGCTGACCCTGTTCCCCCGAAAAAAGAAGGAGAAAAAGCCGAAACCTGCGAAAAAAACGGCGGAACAGCCGAAAAAACAGGAAGAACCTCTCCCAAAGCCGCCCCAGCCCCCCAAGCAGGAGCCTGCGGCGGATAAGAAAGAAAAAGGCGGCAGTTTGCTGGACTTTTTGCCATTGGTGAAGGTCGCACTGAACTTTCTGGGAGATTTTCGGCGGAAGCTTCGGGTGAACCGATTGGAGCTGAAGCTGATACTGGCTGGGGGCGACCCCTGCGACCTCGCGGTCAATTACGGAAGGGCTTGGACGGCAGTGGGCAATCTGATGCCCCAGCTGGAACGGCTGTTCGTGATAAAAAAACGGGATGTGGAGGTCGAGTGCGACTTTACCGCGTCCGAAACACTGGTCATTGCGCGGCTGGATATGACCATTACGCTGGGAAGACTTCTGGGCCTTGCCATCGTGTACGGCATCCGGGCGCTGAGAGAATTCCTAAAACTTCAGAAAAAACGAAAAGGCGGTGCTACCCATGAGCCAGATTCCCAATATGCTTGAAAGTACCATTCAGAAGATTCGTGAGATGGTGGACGTGAATTCCGTCATCGGCGAACCCATCTCCACGCCCGACGGCGTGACCATCATCCCCGTGTCCAAGGTCAGTGTCGGCTTTGGCGGCGGCGGTTCCGACTTCACCAGGAAGACGGCGGCCGGTGACAATCCCTTTGGCGGCGGCGTGGGCGGCGGCGTCAAGGTGACGCCCATCTGCTTCCTCATTGTCAAGGACGGCAACGTGCGCATGATGCCCGTGGCGGAGCCTGCCAGCTCCACTGCCGACCGCATTGTGGAAATGGTGCCGGACACGCTGGACAAGCTTACCGCCTATCTGGATTCCAAAAAGAAAGACTGATTTGCGTGGACGTCCGTGGTGCATAGTTTCCCCATAATGGGACACAATAGCCACGGGTGAGAAGAAATGAGACGATTTTTCGCCGGGACGGCGGCTGCATTGCTGGCCGCCGTCCTGTTTTTGCCTGTGGGGGCGGGTGCCGTGTCCGCCCGGCGGGCGTATGCGGTGGATGCCGTCAGTGGGCGAGTGCTTTACGAGAAAAATCCCACGGAGCGGAGCCTGATCGCCAGCACCACCAAAATCATGACGGCGCTGATTGTTTGCGAGCAGTGTAACGTCCTGGACAGAATGCGCATTCCCAAGGAAGCGGTGGGCATCGAGGGTTCCTCCATGTACCTGAAAGAGGGGGAGGTGCTTACCTTGCAGGAGCTGCTCTACGGGTTGATGCTGTCCTCCGGCAACGACGCCGCCGTGGCGCTGGCCATTTACTGCGGCGGCACCGTGGAGGGCTTCGCGGCGCTGATGAACGACAAGGCACGCAGTCTCGGCCTGACCGGCACGCACTTTGAAAATCCCAACGGCCTGGACAGTCCCGGTCATTATTCCACGGCAAAAGATCTGGGGATTTTGGCGGCATACGCCATGGAAAATCCCATTTTCTACAAAACCGTTTCCGCTAAGAATGTCAAGGTAGGGGAGCGGTATCTGACCAATCACAATAAGCTATTGTGGCGGGTAGCGGGCGCCGACGGGGTGAAAACCGGCTTTACCAAGGCCGCCGGACGGATTCTGGTGTCCAGCGCCACGAGAGACGGGCGGCGGGTCATCGTCGTGACCATCGACGACCCCAGCGACTGGTCTGACCATGCCGCGCTGATGGAAGAAGGCTTCTCCCGATACGCCATTCAGCGGGTCGTGAATCAGGGCGACCGGGTGGGAAGCGTGGAAGTCGTGGGCGGCGAGAAACGGCGGGTGGAGGTACTGGCGGCGGAGGACTTTGACTATTCCGTCGCGCCGGAGGAACACCCCTGTCTGGCGCTGCCCGGCCCGGGATTCATCTATGCCCCGGCAGTAGAAGGGGCGGACGCGGGGGTCGTGTATGTGCTGATCGAGGGCAAGGCCGTGGGAAAAGTCCCGGTCGTCTACGGCGCGACCATCGAGCAGACCCAGCCGGAGGAAAAGAGCTTCTGGAAGAAACTATTCCACAGGGGGAGCGGCTGAATTGCTGCTCCCCGATAATGACCATGCGGGGAGGAAGAACCGTGACAGAACGTTTGCAGAAAATACTCTCCGCCCGGGGCATGGCCTCCCGGCGGAAGGCAGAGGAGCTGATCCGGGCGGGGCAGGTGAGCGTCAACGGCGTCACCGCGACCCTGGGGGACTGCGCCGACCCGGAAACCGACGATATCCGGGTGGCGGGACAGCCGCTGGCCGTCCGGGAAAAGAACGTGTACATCTTATTGAATAAGCCCCGGGGCTACGTCACCACATTGTCTGACGAAAAGGGGCGGCCGGACGTGGCCGGCCTTGTGGCGGACTGCGGCGAGCGGGTGTACCCCGTCGGGCGGTTGGACATGGACTCCGAGGGGCTTCTGCTTCTGACCAATGACGGCGCGTTCGCCAACGCCCTGATGCACCCGAAGCATGAGGTGGAGAAAACCTATGACGTCTGGGTCACCGGCTACACGCCCGGCGGGGAGCGCCGTCTGGCGAAGCCCATCACGCTGGACGGCTACACCATCCGCTCGCCGAAGGTGAAGCTGCTGAAGGCGGAGGGGCAGTCGGCAAAATTCCGTGTGACCATCCACGAAGGCCGCAACCGGCAGGTGCGGCGGATGTGCGATGCAGCCGGAATGCACTGCACCCGGCTGCGCCGCATTCAGGAGGGAAGTCTCCGTTTGGGAGATCTCCCGCTGGGAAAATGGCGCTATTTGACGGAGGCGGAGATTGCAGGATTGGTGCGGACACCGGGAACATCCGGCACTATTTGAAATATTCCTGCATTTTTTGCGGTTGTCTCTTGCAAAATGCCGCCGATTTTGCTAGTATAATATAAGGCGGCTTTTCGGCAGAAACGGGCGATTGCCCTGACCGATGGCCATAAAAAACGATACAGCGCCGCACAAGGAGGCAGCTATGAGTTACGATATATTGTCCACTCTGCGGGAGATGGAGCCTACCTTCTCCAAGGGGCAGAAGCGGATCGCGCGTTACATTACGGAGGACTATGACAAGGCCGCGTTCATGACGGCTAACCGTCTGGGAAAGACGGTGGGCGTGTCGGAATCCACGGTGGTTCGGTTTGCCGTTGATCTGGGCTTTGACGGTTACCCCAGTATGCAGAAGGCCATGCAGGAAATGGTGCTCAACCGTCTGACCTCCGTGCAGCGCATCGAGGTCGCCAACGACCGTCTGGGCGATCAGGACGTGGTCTCCACGGTGCTTCGCTCTGACATGGAGAAAATCCGCCAGACGGAGGAAATGGTGAGCCGGGAGGAATTTTCCGCCGCCGTGAACGCCATTCTAAAGGCAAAACGGGTGTACATTCTGGGCGTCCGTTCCGTGGAGCCGCTGGCGAATTTCCTGGGGTACTACTTAAATTATATGTTCAACAACGTCCATGTCGTTTCCGGCTTCGGGGCGGGGGAGATGTTTGAAAAGATCGTCAGCGTGAACAGCAGCGACGTGGTCATCGCCTTTTCCTTCCCCCGGTATTCCTCCACCACGACCAAGGGCGCAAAATACTGCCGCTCTGCCGGGGCGACAGTCATCGGCATTACGGACAGCAAGCTGTCCCCCTTAGGCAGCAGCTGCGACCATGTGCTGATCGCCAAAAGCGATATGGTCAGTCTGGTGGACTCCCTTGTGGCGCCGCTGAGTATCGTCAACGCATTGATCGTTGCCATTGCCGCCCAAAAGGAGAAGGAACTGTCCAAAACCTTCGCCAATCTGGAGCGTATCTGGGAAGAATACGACGTGTATGAGAAGCGGGTGGACGGCTGATGCGCTATGACGGTATCGTGATCGGCGGCGGCGCGGCGGGCATGTTCGCGGCCATTACGGCGGCAAAACGGGGGCAGAATGTGCTGCTTCTGGAAAAAAACGACCGTTTGGGCAGAAAACTGCTGATTACCGGCAAGGGCCGCTGCAACGTGACCAATAACTGCACCGGGCAGGAGGTTTTGCAGAACGTCCCCCGGAACGGGCGGTTTCTCTACAGCGCCATGACGGCGTTCCCGCCGGAAAAGACGATGGCCTTTTTTGAGGAACGTGGCTGCCGCCTGAAAACCGAGCGGGGAAACCGGGTCTTCCCGGTGTCGGACAAATCCCAGTCCGTTCTGGACTGCCTGCAATCGGAGCTGCACAGGCAGAAAATCACCGTGAAAACTGCCCGTGTCAGGGATATTCTCACCCAAGACGGGCATGTTACCGGGGTGAGGACGCAAAATGAGGAAATTGCCGCAAATTGGGTGATTCTCGCGACCGGCGGCGCTTCCTACCCCGCCACAGGCTCCACCGGCGACGGCTACAGCATCGCCGCCGCTCTGGGACACACGATCATCCCCCCGGAGGGAAGTCTGGTGCCGCTGGAGACGGCGGGAAACGACTGCCAGGAAATGCAGGGGCTGAGCCTGCGGAACGTGGGGGTCAAGCTGCTGAACGCCAAGGGAAAGGTGCTGCACAAGGACTTTGGCGAGCTGCTGTTTACCCACTTTGGCATTTCCGGCCCCACAGTGCTGTCGGCGAGCTGCCATCTGAAAGGAGACGGCTGCCGTCTGGTGCTGGATTTGAAGCCCGCGCTGGAAAGTGAAAAGCTGGAAGCCCGCATCCTGCGGGATCTGGATCAGTATCAGAACCGGAGCATGGAAAACGCTCTGGTGGACTTGCTGCCCCGGAGCATGATCCCCGTGGTGCTGCGCAGACTGGATATTTCCCCGGAAATGCAGGCCAATTCCCTGACGAAGCAGAAGCGCCGCGCACTGGTGGAGCTGCTGAAAGCCTTCCCCATTGACATCACCGGCAAGCGCCCCGTGTCTGAAGCGATCATAACCAGCGGCGGCGTGAAGGTATCGGAAATCGACCCCAAAACCATGGAATCCAAGCTTGTGGCCGGGCTGTATTTCGCCGGGGAGGTCATTGACTGCGACGCTTACACCGGCGGCTTCAACCTGCAGATCGCATGGGCGACGGCCTATGCCGCAGGGATGGCGGTTGGGTAAAAACAGGGCATTGACAAACGCGGGTTCCTGTAATAGAATACGATAAGATAGTTCCGCAGAAAATACTGAGAGGAGGACTTACACATGTACGAGAAACTGGTTAACTACGCGGCCAAGCAGCTGGAGCTGGACCCCGCCGAGATCACTCCCGATGCTACCTTTGAAAGCCTGGGCATCGATTCTCTGGATATCGTTGAGATGATTATGGATCTGGAGTCCGAGCTGGGCGTGGAGCTGGATCTGGAGGATCAGCAGATCACCACCTTCAAAGAGCTGGCCGACTTCATCGAGTCGAAGCTCAACTGATTGCAATTTCACAAATTTCAAAATTTCCTTGTATTGAGCTGTCCGGCTTATAACAAGGTCGCACTAGTCGGGGAGATAGCGGTGCCCTGTACCTGCAATCCGCTACAGCAGGGATGAATTCCCACACCCGGGCAAGTTTGAATATCGTCTGACCTGCGCAAGTGGTGTTGATAGATTGGTCTTGCGCAACGAGATCCCGTGAACCATGTCAGGTGGGGAACCAAGCAGCATTAAGCGGATCTTCTCGTGTGCCGCGGGGTTGCCGTTCTTGAGCTAACTGTGTCAGGTTCGGGTATTCGCCTTGTTCAAATGTGGGTGTGCGATCTTGTTATGAGCCGGATGGCTTTTTAGGCTCGCAATGGACTTTTGCAGAAAGGAGAAGCACAATGTCGGCTTATCAGGCGTTATACCGCAAATACCGCCCCCAGACCTTTGACGACGTTTCCGGGCAGATGGCGGTGACGCAGACCCTGAAAACCCAGATCATGACCGGGAAAATGAGCCATGCGTATCTGTTCACCGGCTCCAGGGGCACGGGCAAGACCAGCTGCGCCAAGATTCTGGCGAAGGCGGTCAACTGCCTGAATCCCGACCACGGTAACCCCTGCAACGTCTGCGAAGCCTGCAAGGCCATCGATTCCGGCTCCTGCATGGACGTGCTGGAGATCGACGCCGCGTCCAACAACGGCGTGGATAACGTCCGCGACCTGCGGGACGACGCCATTTATACGCCGTCTCAGGTGAAAATGCGGGTGTATATCATCGACGAGGTGCATATGCTCTCCATTTCGGCCTTCAACGCGCTGCTGAAGATCATCGAGGAGCCGCCGGAGCATCTGCTGTTCATTCTCGCGACTACGGAGCTGCACAAGGTTCCGGCGACGATTCTGTCCCGGTGCCAGCGGTTTTCCTTCCGGCGCATCAGTCAGGAGGACATCGCAGCGCGGCTGCAATACGTCGCCTATCAGGAGAACATTGATCTTGACGATGGCGCGGCGCGAGTGATCGCCCGCCTTGCGGATGGCGGAATGCGGGACGGTCTGAGTCTGCTTGACCAGTGCGCCTCCGCGACCACGGGAGAGCTGACGGCAGAGCGGGTGTACGCCTGTCTGGGCATTGCCGGGGAGCGGAAATGCGGAGAAATGATGGGCTATATTGCCGCCCACGATACGAAAAACGCTTTGGAGCTGTTCAACCGGCTCTATACCGAGGGCAAGGACTTAAGCGCCATGCTGGACGAAATGGCCTGCCTGACCCGGGACCTTCTGGTGCTGAAAACCGCCGGAAACGCCGGGATCACCATGCTTTCCGGCGTGGCGTCGGACAAGGAAGCACTGGAGCTGACAAAAGCCCTGTCCAGCGCCGAGCTGGTTCGCATGATGGAGCGGCTTCAGGAGACGATGGCCGGTTTTACCCGAAGCGCCAGCCGCCGCATGGACGCAGAGCTGTGCATTGTGGAGCTGTGCCAGCCGGAGCTGAGTCTGGATACCAAAGCACTGAACGCCCGTCTCACCCGGCTGGAAGAGCAGGTGAAAAGCGGCGCGTTTGTCCCGGCGGCTCCCGTGAAGACGGACAAGGCCGCGTCGGAGAAGGACGAATATGAGGACGACCGCCCGCCCATGCCGGACGATGCCGACGCACCCCCGGCAGAGGACGCGCCGCCGGTGGCGGAAAGCGAAGCCCCCGTCGGCTTCTGGTCGGACTTGGTGGCGGCGGTTCGCAAGGAGCTGAAACCGCCTGTTTCCGGCTTCTTTGTGGTGACGCCCAACGCGCCGGTTCAGGGCGCGCTGGTGGGGGACAGGTTGGAGCTTCGGTGCAGCAACAGCTTTACGGCGCAGATGTTGGACAGACCGGAAATTCTGGAGGTCGTCTCCCGGAAAGCGACGGCGATGCTGTCCCATCCGGTGAGGGCGGTAACGGTAGATATGTCGGAAAAGCCCGCCGCGAACCCCAGAATGGAGCAGCTGATGAACTTCGGCAGGGCGCACAGCGATATTGTAACGATCAAACGATAATTTTCGTGTGAATTTTCAAGATAGGAGAATCATATTATGGCAAAAGGCGGATTCCGGGGTATGCCCGGCGGAATGAATCAGGCGGCTATGATGAAGCAGGCGCAGAAGATGCAGCAGGAAATGCTCCGGATGCAGGCGGAGCAGGAGGCCAAAACCTTCACCGCGGCGTCCGGCGGCGGCATGGTCACGGCTACCGTCAACGGCAAGCATGAACTGGTCGGCATCGAGATCAAGCCGGAAGCGGTAGACCCCGACGATGTGGAAATGCTGCAGGATATGGTCATTGCCGCTGTCAACGAAGCCATGCGGGCGGCGGACGCCGAAGCGGCGAACAACATGTCCCGTCTCACCGGCGGCCTGAATCTGGGCGGCCTGTTCTAAGGAGAAGTTATGCAGTTTTTTCCCGCTGCGCTGCAAAATCTTGCCGACCAGTTTGCAAAGCTTCCGGGCATCGGCGGCAAAACGGCGCAGAGACTTGCTTTCCATGTGCTGAGCCTGCCCATGGAGGATGCGGAGGAATTTTCCAACGCCATTCTGGAGGCAAAAAAACAAGTACACACCTGCCCCGTCTGCCAGAATCTGACCGACCGGGAAGTTTGCCCCATCTGCGATGACGATACCCGGGACAAAAGCGTCATATGCGTTGTGGCCGAGCCGAAGGACGTCATTGCCATGGAGCGCAGCCGGGAGTTCCGGGGCGTTTACCATGTGCTTCACGGCGTTATTTCGCCCCTGAACCATGTGTCGCAGGACGACATCAAGATCAAAGAGCTTCTCCGCCGGGTAGCCGAGGGGGATGTCCGGGAGGTCATCATGGCGACGAACCCGGACACCGAGGGAGAAGCCACGGCCATGTACATATCCCGCCTGCTGAGACCCATGGAGGTCAAGGTGACCCGGCTTGCCTACGGCGTGCCAGTGGGCAGCCAACTGGAATATGCCGACGAGGTGACCCTTTCCAGAGCCTTGGAAGGCCGTCAGGAGATGTAAACGAAAAAATGGGGGGCTGCCAGCGGCAGCCCCCCATATTCTATGCTGTTTTATGACTTTTTTGCGAACATTCCCACAGGAAGCTGGGAAAGAACCACACCGGCAAACACCAGACCGCAGCCCAGCAGCTCCCAAGGCGTCATGGTCTGGTGAAGGATCAGCCAGCCGCCCAGAGCGGCAAAGACGGATTCCAGACTCATAATTAACGACGCCGTGGTGGGTTCCAGACCCTGCTGCCCGACGATTTGCAGCGTATAGGCGACGCCCATGGACAGAACGCCGGAAAAGACCAGCGGGAACCAGCAGGCGGTAATGTCAGAAAAAACGACGGTTTCCTTCGTCAGCAGAATGAACGGCACGGAAAGCACCGTAACCACCAGCGCCTGAATGCAGTTCATGCGCAGACCGTCTAAGTTCCCCGCCAGCCGGTCGATGCAGGTGATCTGCACGGAAAAGGCCAGCGCGCAGCCCATCAGGTACAGGTCGCCCTTGTTGATCCGGGAAACGCCCATGCAGCTGAGCAGGTACAGCCCCACCACCGCCAGCGCCACGCTGAAAACGGTGGTTCTGGGCGGCTTTTTCCCGAGAAACAGCCCCAATACCGGCACCAGCACGATGTACATAGCGGTAATGAACCCCGCCTTTCCGGCGTCGGTGTAGACAATGCCGATCTGCTGCAGGCTGGATGCGACGAACAGGGCGCACCCGCAGATCAGTCCCACCCGCCACAGCGTCGGGTTCTTCCACTTTGCCACGGATTCCCGGAAGCTGCATTTGCCGATATCCAGCACAAACGCACAGGGAATCAGAAACAGCACGGCAAGCAGGCACCGCACAGCCTGAAAGGTAAAGGGGCCGATGTGATCCATGCCCACACTCTGGGCAATAAAGCCAAAGCCCCAAATGGTTGTACCCAGCAGCAGACTCAGACTGCCACGAACGCGATTTTTCTTCATATGCATCACCGAGGCCAACTTTAGCATAATTTGCCGATCTTTGCAAGCGGCGTTGATTTTTTTGGATAGTGTGGTATAATAGCAGAAAAAACCAGGAGGGTTCATTATGGAAGAAATCAAGAAAATTCCCAGCCGCGACCAGATCCCGGCAGAGGACAAGTGGGCCATTGAAGATCTGTACCCCACCGACGAAGCATGGGAAGCGGAACTGGCGGCGCTGGCGGAGAGCCAGAAGACGCTGGCTTCCTTCGCGGGACGTCTGGGTGAGAGCGGCGAGACGCTGTATGCTTACATGGAAGTCTTTGAGCAGGTCAATGCCAAGGGAGATCTGCTGGGCAACTACTGTATGCGCCGGGCGGACGAGGATACCCGGAACGCCACCTATCAGGCCATGGCCGGAAAGTTTATGGGCGTTGCAGTAGCACTGAACGCGGCGTGCAGCTTTGATACGCCGGAGATCATGGCGATTTCTGATGAGAAGCTGGCGCAGTTCTATGCCGACTGTCCCAAGCTGGAGCGTTACCGCCGCTATCTGACCAATCTGCGCCGCCGCAAGGCGCACACCCTCTCCGCCGCGGAGGAAAAGCTGCTGGCGTCGGCGGGTGAAATGTCTCAGGCGCCTGATACCATTTACGGCTCTCTCACTGACGCAGACATGAAGTTCCCCGACGCCGTGGACGCCAAGGGAAATAAGCATCCGCTGACGCAGGGAACCTTCGTCAGTCTGGAGGAGAGCAGCGACCGGGTGCTGCGTCAGAGCGCCTATGAAAATCTTTACGGTACGCTGGCTGCGTTCAAGACCACCACTGCCGCCCTTCTCAATGCCCAGAACAAGCAGCTGAAATTCTTCGCCGAGGCGCGGAAGTACGACACGGCCTTTGAAGCGTCTCTGGACGCGACCAACGTCCCTACCTCCGTGTACAAGAACCTCATCGAGACAGTCCACCAGAACATGGACAAAATGCACCGCTATGTCCGTCTGCGCAAGAAGCTGCTGGGCGTGGACGAGCTGCATTTCTACGATGTGTACACCCCCCTGCTGAAAGATGTGGACAAGCACATTCCCTACGAGCAGGCCAAGCAGACCGTTTACGACGCGCTGGCGCCTCTGGGCGACGATTACCGCACCATTCTGAAAAACGGCTTCGACCACCGCTGGATCGACGTGTACCAGAACGAGGGCAAGCGCAGCGGCGCGTATTCCGCCGGGACGGTGGTGCATCCCTACGTCCTGCTGAACTACACCGGAACGCTGGACAGCCAGTTCACGCTGGCCCATGAGATGGGTCACGCTCTGCACTCCTACCTGTCCAACAAGCACCAGAACCCCATCGATGCGGACTACGTGATCTTCGTGGCAGAGGTGGCCTCTACCTGCAACGAGGCGCTGCTGATGGAATATCTGCTGGGCAAGACCACGGATAAGAAGGAGCGGGCGTATCTCATCAACCACTTCCTCGACCAGTTCAAGGGAACGCTGTACCGTCAGACCATGTTCGCCGAGTTTGAGCTGAACATCGGAAAGATGGCAGCTGAGGGACAGACCCTGACGGCGGACGTCCTGTGCGCCGAGTACAAGCGCCTGAACGAGCTGTACTACGGCCCGGACATGGTGGTGGACGACAATATCGCCATGGAGTGGGCGCGCATCCCCCACTTCTACTACAACTACTACGTCTTCCAGTACGCCACCGGCTATTCCGCCGCCATTGCCCTGTCCCGCCGTATCCTGCGGGAGGGCGCACCGGCCGTGAAGGATTACCTCGGCTTCCTCTCCGGCGGCTGCTCCAAGTCCCCCATTGATCTGCTGAAGGGCGCGGGCGTGGATATGACCAGCCCGGAGCCTGTGAATCAGGCGCTGGCGCTGTTCGGCGAGCTGCTGGATGAAATGGAAGAGCTGACCCGGGAGTAAGGGCATGGCAGAGCTGTTTTTGCCCACCCTGCACACCTTTGCCATGAACAACATTTTTACCGGCTCCAAGGGGCTGTTCCGTTTCCGGGCAGAGCCGAAGGTGGTCATGGCGAACCCGAAAGAGGTGGATTTCGCCCAGAGCGCCATCCATGTGGAGTACTGGCACGGCCTTTACTGCTATGAAAAAAGCACCATGGAGGGCGAATGCACCTTCCCCATGAGCGAGGAAGGCCGGGAGGAAATGCGCCGCTGGCTGGAGGAGAAAATCTGATTCGGAAACCTCTGCGGAATCGGCAGCCGCCGGTTCTGCAGGTTTTCGGTTTCCCGGACAGACAATTTGACTTTTTCCGGGAAACCGCCCGAAAAAATGGGAAATGAGCCTTGACTTTTTCCCTTTTTGTGATAAAATATCGACGATATGGAAAGACATTGCGGAAACCAAGCGGAAACGTAGTCCTTCAGCGAGGGGGAAAAGGTGCAAGCCCCCGGATGAACTCCCGCAAGCCATTTCCCGCGTCGCCCGGGATGACTGGGACGGGCGCTCCCGTTACAGAGCAGCTAAGATGCCTGATTTTCAGGCGAATTAGGGTGGTACCGCGATTTACGTCGCCCCTATTATTTGGGGGCGGCGTTTTTAGTTGGAAGTGGAGAATTCACTTTCAGCTCCGACAATTTTTATGGAGGTAGAAACCAATGAATCCCAAGCCTTACGGCGTAAATGAACTGCGCGAAATGTTCCTTTCTTTCTTTGAAAGCAAGGGTCACCTGCGCCTGCCCAGCTTTTCTCTGATCCCCCAGAATGATGCGTCTCTGCTGCTCATCAATTCCGGCATGGCGCCCATGAAGCCCTATTTCAAGGGTGAGGTGGAGCCGCCCCGTCACCGGGTCTGCACCTGCCAGAAGTGCATCCGTACCGGCGACATCGAGAATATCGGCAAGACCGCCCGCCACGGCACCTATTTCGAGATGCTGGGCAACTTCTCCTTCGGCGATTACTTCAAGCACGAGGCCATTGCGTGGAGCTGGGAGTTCCTGACCAAGGTGGTCGGTCTGGACGAGAACCGGCTGTACCCCTCCATCTACGAAAACGACGACGAAGCCTTTGAGATTTGGAACAAGGAAGTGGGCGTCCCCGCCGAGCGTATTTTCCGCTTCGGCAAGGAGGACAACTTCTGGGAGCATGGTTCCGGCCCCTGCGGCCCCTGCTCGGAAATTTACTACGACCGTGGCGAGAAGTACGGCTGCGGCAAACCCGGCTGCACCGTCGGCTGCGATTGTGACCGCTACATGGAGGTCTGGAACAACGTCTTCTCCCAGTTCGACAACGACGGCCACGGCAACTATACCGAGCTGGCCCAGAAGAACATCGACACCGGCATGGGCTTGGAGCGTCTGGCGGTGGTCTGTCAGGACGTGGACTCCCTGTTCGATGTGGATACCGTCATGAACATCACCCACAAGGTCACTGAGCTGACCGGCGCAACTTACGGCCAGAGCGTGAAGATGGACGTGTCTCTGCGGGTCATCACCGACCATATCCGCGCTTCCACTTTCATGATCGCCGACGGCGTGCTTCCCAGCAACGAAGGCCGGGGCTACGTCCTGCGCCGTCTGCTGCGGCGGGCTGCCCGCCATGGCAAGCTCCTGGGCGTCAACCACCCCTTCCTCTATCAGATCGTGGAGACCGTGGTGGAGGAAAACGAGGTTCACTATACCTATCTGCGGGAGCGCTGCGACTATATCACCAAGGTGGTGAAGGTGGAGGAAGAGAACTTTGCCCGTACCATCGACGGCGGCATGGCGATCTTCTCCAACATGCTGGCAGAGCATAAGGCCAAGGGCGAGACGGAGTTCTCCGGCGCCGACGCCTTCAAGCTGTACGATACCTACGGCTTCCCCATCGACCTGACCCTGGAGATGGTTGCCGACGAGGATATGACCCTGAATCAGGCGGCATTTGCCCAGCTGATGCAGGAGCAGAAGGTTCGCGCCCGGGAAGCCCGGAAGGCGCTGGGCGATCTGGCCTGGGCAGGCATCGACCTGGGGCTGGACAACACCCCCACCACCTTTGTTGGCTACACCCAGAATAACTGCGACGCCAAGGTTCTGGCCGTGTGCGTGGGCGACGAGGTCTCCGGCACCATTGCCGGCGGCGAAAAGGGCATCATTGTTCTGGACAAGACCCCCTTCTACGCCGAAATGGGCGGCCAGATCGCCGATCAGGGCGTGATTCTCATGGGCAACAGCCGCTTCGTGGTGTCCGACGTCCAGAAGGACAAGGGCGGCAAGTACCTGCATCACGGCAAGATGGTCACCGGCTCCATCAAGGTGGACGATATTGTGGTGGCCTCCATTGACGTGGAGCGCCGCAAGGCCATCATGCGTGCCCACTCCGCCACCCATCTGCTGCAAAAGGCATTGCAGACGGTGCTGGGCGACCATGTCCATCAGGCGGGTTCCTACGTGGAGCCTGACCGGCTGCGCTTCGACTTCACCCACTATTCCGCGCTGACGCCGGAGGAGCTGGTGAAGGTCAACGCCATCGTCCAGAATTCCATTCTGGAGGGCTACAACATCGTGACCCGGGAGATGCCCGTTGACGAGGCCAAGGCCATGGGGGCCACCGCGCTGTTCAGCGAGAAGTACGGCAGCACGGTTCGTGTGGTCAACATGGGCAACTACTCCATCGAGCTGTGCGGCGGCACCCATCTGGACAATACCGCCAAGGTCGGCCCCTTTGAGATCGAGAGCGAATGTTCCGTCGCCTCCGGCGTCCGCCGGATCGAGGCCATTACCGGCAAGGCGTGCCTTGAGAGAATGGAGCGGAACCAGACCATGCTTCTGGAAGCGGCCGCCAAGCTGAAGACCAAGCCCATCGAGCTGGGCACCCGGATTCAGGCGCAGCTGGAGGAGCTCCGGGAGCTGCGGCGTACCATCGAGGCGTACAAGGCCAAGGAGACCGTGGGCGAGATCGACCGCATTCTCTTCGGCTCCCACAATGTGGACGGCCTGAAGGTCATCACCGCCAGCGTTCCCAACGCCGACACCGGCAGACTTCGCCAGATGGGCGACGTGCTGCGGGATAAGGATGCTTCCGTTGTGGCCGTGCTTGCCACGGTCAACGAGGGCAAGATCACCTTCCTGGCCGTCTGCGGCAAGGACGCCATTGCCCGGGGCATCAAGGCCGGCGACCTGGTGAAGCAGGTATGCTGCTGCTGCGGCGGCAGCGGCGGCGGCAAGCCCGACTCTGCCATGGGCGGCGGCAAGGACGTCACCAAGGTGGACAACGCCCTCGCCATCGTGGACGATTACGTGGTTTCCAAATTGAAGTAATAAGAAAGGCGCTGCCGCAAAGGCGGCGCCTTTTCCAACGATAAGGAGGCGGCAGGATGCGTAAACTGGTATGGTTTTCTCTGGGCTTCGGCGCGGCCTGCTGCCTGTGCGTGTATGTTATTACGGGAAGTTCGCGTGTCATTTTGGCCGCAGCTGTCGGGTTCCTGACGCTTTTCGCGGCGATTGCGGGAAGAAAGTTCGCATTATTCCGGCGGATTGCCGCGGTTCTTCTTGGCTTTGCCATGGGAGTGGGCTGGTTCATTCTGTACGACGGCTTTTATCTGAATGCCGCCGGAACGATGGACGGAAAAACGGCAAACGCAGTCATCCGGGTGTCGGACTACAGCTACGAGACGGCATACGGTATCGGCGTGGACGGCACGGTGCAGCTGGAAGGAAAGTCCTACCGCCTTCGGGCGTATCTGGATTTGGGCGAAACGCTGGAACCCGGGGACATGATCTCCGGTCAGTTCCGTTTCCGCGCCACCACGCCTAAGGAAAGCAGAACCTATCACGCGGGCAACGGCATTTTCCTGCTGGCGTATCAGGTGGACGAGGTTTCCGTTTCGCCCCATACAGACGCGTCTTGGCGGGATATCCCTGCGCGGCTGCGGCACCGGATTCAGGCAATTTTGCAGACCTGTATTCCGCAGGATGCCGTGCCCTTTGCCCGGGCGCTTCTGCTGGGTGATACCACAAGCCTGAGTTATGCGGTAGATACCAGTCTGAAAATCAGCGGGATTCGCCATGTGGCGGCTGTTTCCGGACTGCATGTGTCGATTCTGTTCGCTTTGCTCACTGCCGTTACTTTCCGGAAGCGGTTTCTGACTGCCCTTGTGGGTTTTCCGACGCTGCTGCTTTTTGCGGCGGTGGCGGGCTTTACCCCGTCGGTCAGCCGCTCGTGCATTATGTGCGGACTGATGCTGGCGGCGCTGCTGCTGAATAAGGAATACGACGGCCCTGCGGCGCTGGCCTTTGCCGCCGTGGTGATGCTGATTGGCAACCCGCTGGTTATCACGTCCGTGGGTTTTCAACTGTCCGTGGCCAGCGTGGCGGGGATTTATCTCTTTGCGCCGGGCATCCGCAAGTGGCTGGTTTCTCTGTTCCCGGACAGCAAAGGGAAGGGCGTCAGACCCACGTTGATTCGCTGGTTTACTGCTTCCGTGTCCATCACCCTCAGCGCCATGATTTTCACAACGCCGCTGAGCGCATGGTATTTTGGCACCGTCAGTCTTGTTGGCGTGGTGACCAATCTGCTCACTCTGTGGGTCATCAGCTTCATTTTCTATGGGCTTGTGGCGGTCAGTCTGGTGGGTGCGTTCTGGACGGGCGGGGCGATGATTCTTGGGAAAATCGTCGCGTGGCCGATTCGCTATGTTCTGTTGATCGCAAAGTTACTGGCGGGCTTTCCGCTGGCGGCGGTGTATACCAGAAGCCCTTACATTACCATCTGGCTGGTGGCCGTGTATGTATTGCTGCTGGTGTTCCTTCTGAGCCGGAATCGCGGCCCGGGCGTTCTGCTCTGCTGCGGCACGCTGGGGCTGTGTCTGGCGCTGCTGGCATCCTGGGCAGAGCCGATGCTGGACAGCACCCGGGTAACGGTGCTGGATGTGGGGCAGGGGCAGTGTATTCTGCTGCAAAGCGAAGGCCGGACGTACATGGTGGACTGCGGCGGGGACAGCGACACCGAAACCGCGGACATTGCCGCCGAAACGCTCCTGAGTCAGGGCATCTCCCGGCTGGACGGCCTGATTCTGACCCACGGCGACCGGGATCACACCGGCGCGGCGGAAAATCTCTTAAGCCGGGTGAAAGCGGACATCCTCATCCTCCCACCGGAGGAAGGGATTTTGGTGGCGGACAATGCAGAGGTGGTATACGCCGAACAGGATTTGCTTTTGACCTACGGCAAGACAAACCTGCACATTTTCACCACCGATTCCAATAGGAGCGAAAACGAAAACAGCCTGTGCGTCTTGTTTGATACGGAAAACTGTGATATACTCATAACGGGAGACCGGAGCGCCTACGGCGAGCGGATGCTGCTCCACGCCGGGAAAATCCCGGAGGTGGACGTGCTGATTGCCGGACATCACGGCTCCAAAAACTCTACCTGCGAGGATCTGCTTGCCGCTGCCCAACCGCAGACGGTCTGCATCAGCGCAGGAAGGGACAATCTCTACGGACACCCGGCGGCGGAGACCCTGCAGCGGCTGGAACATTTTGGCTGCACGGTGTACCGGACAGACCGGGACGGAACAATTACCATCAGAAGGTGAAGCCATGGCAAAAAAACCAGCCCCCGGGGGCAATTTACAGGAGTTGAAAACCCAGCTGAAAAGCAAAGACTTGGGGCGGCTGTACATTTTCCATGGGGAAGAAGTCTTTCTGCTGCACCACTACTTGGAGCAGATGAAAAAGCAGCTGCTGGACGCGCTGACGGAATCCTTCAATTTCCACCGGATGAACAGCGAGACCTTCGATTTGCAGACCTTCGCCGACGCCGTGGAAAACCTGCCCATGATGGCGGAGCATACCATGGTGCAGGTGGACGAGGTGGACTTATTCAAGCTGGGCGAGTCCGACCGGAATAAAATTGCGGAAATTTTAGCGGACATCCCGGACTATTGCACGGTGGTGTTCACCTACGAGACGACCCCGTGGAAGCCGGACAAGCGCCTGAAAAAGCTCTGGGAGGCGATCGACGGCGCCGGGCTGATCGTGGAGTTTGCCAAGCAGGATCAGAAAGACTTGGCGGCTTGGGTCACAAGGCATTTTATGGCGCGGGACAAGCGGATTTCCACCGACCTGTGCCTGTACCTCATTGACATCACCGGCGGTACCATGACGGCGCTGAGCGGCGAAATTGACAAAATATGCGCCTATTCCGGCGCAAACGAGATTCGGAAAACCGACATCGACGCCGTCACCGAACCGGTGCTGGACGCCGTGGTGTTCCAGATGACGGATATGCTCAGCGCCGGGCGCTTCGATCAGGCGCTGGTGAAATTGCAGCAGCTGCTGAAAATGCAGCAGGAGCCGCTGGCGATTCTGGGCGCGGTGGGCAACCACTTCCGCCGGGTCAGCGCCGCGCGGACGCTGCTGGACAACGGGAAAAACGCTTCCGACCTGCAAAGGCTCTGCGGCATCCCGGACTATCCCGCGAGAAAGACCATGGAGGCGGCCAGACGGTTTACGCCGGAATTCTGCCGTCGGGCGGCGGAACTGGTGCTGGAAACGGATTATAAGATCAAAACTTCCTACGATGACCCGGAACGCCTGCTGGAGCTGCTGCTGTTGCAGTTGGCGCAGGAGGGGCGCAATGGTTAAAATCAGGGAGGCCATTGTGGTAGAGGGGCGCTACGACAAAAACACCCTCAGCCAGGTGGTGGATGCCCCCATTCTGGAAACGGCGGGGTTCGGCATTTTCAAGGACAGGCAGCAGATGGCGCTGCTTCGCCGGGTGGCGGAAAAGCGGGGCTTGATCGTCTTCACGGATTCCGACGGGGCGGGCTTCGTCATCCGCAACCACATCAAAAGCGCCATTCCCGGAAAATACCTGAAGCACGCCTACATCCCGGACATTCCCGGAAAGGAACGGCGGAAATCCGCCCCCGGCCGGGAGGGTAAGCTGGGGGTGGAGGGCATGACCCCGGAGGTCATTCTCGCCGCTCTGCGAAACGCGGGAGCCACCATAGAGGGGGAGGAAACGACTTCCTCCGGGGGCATCGCGAAGCAGGATCTCATGGCGCTGGGGCTTTCCGGCGGAAGTAACGCCGGAGAGAAGCGGAAAGCGCTTCTGAAAAAGCTGAACCTGCCGGAACACATGAGCGCCAACGCCATGTTACAGGCGCTGAATTTGTTATACACGCGGGAAGAACTGGAGCAAATGCTGAATGAATCCGGAATCGAACGCGATTAAATGGAGAGAATATGGTTGATATACAAGTCAGGAATCTGACAAAATTCTTTGTAATCGGAGAAAATCTGCTGGACAACCTGAGCTTTGAAATTCAGGAAGGGGAGCGGGTGGCGATCCTTGGCCGAAACGGCTGCGGAAAAACCACACTTTTCAACATCCTTACCGGCCAGATGGACTATGACAGCGGCGAGGTCTACGTCAATCCTAACAAGCGTCTGGGGCTGATTTCCCAGATCCCCAAGTTCCCGGCGGGCTACACCGTGGAGGACGTGCTGCGCACCGCCTACGCCGGCCTCATGAAGCTGAAAGCCAGAATGGAGCGGCTGGAAGCGGACATGGCGGGGGGCGCAACGGCGGAGCAGCTGCGGGAGTACGACAGCCTGTCCAACCGCTTCCAGTCCGGGGGCGGCTACGAGATGGATGTGGACGTGGACAAGGTCTGCAACGGTCTGGGCATCCCGGCGGAGCAGCGCGCTCAGGAATTCGACAGCCTTTCCGGCGGCGAAAAGACCAGAGCGAATCTCGCCCGCCTTCTGCTGGAAAAGACGGACATCCTGCTTCTGGACGAGCCGACCAACCATCTGGATTTGAGAAGCGTGGAGTGGCTGGAAGGGTATATTCAGAATTTCCGGGGGACGGTGCTTGCCATTTCCCACGACCGTTATTTCATTGATCAGATCGCCCAGCGGGTGATCGAGATCGCGGACGGCCACGCGGAATTCTACTCCGGCAACTACTCGTTCTACATGGACGAAAAGCAGGCGCGGTTTGACCTGCAAATGAAGCAGTACGAGCAGGAACAGGCGAAGCTGAAGCAGCTGGGCTACACGGTGGAGCGGATGAAGGGCTGGGGCATCAACAACCGCACCCTCTACCGCCGGGCCATGTCCATTCAGCACCGGATGGATCGTATTCGCAAAACGGAACGACCCAAAGCGGAAAGAACGATGAAGGCCAGCTTCGGGGAGCGGGATTTCTCCGGAGACGTGGTGTTCAAGATGAAGAACGTGTCGAAATCCTTCGGCGACCGGACGCTGTTCTCCGACGTGAATCTGCTGGTGGAGGGCGGCGAGCGCATCGCCCTTCTGGGGGATAACGGTACCGGAAAGTCCACCTTCATCAAGTGCCTGCTGGGCGAGGAGGACTGTCAGGGGAAAATCCAGTTCGGCCCCACGGTGAAATGGGGATATCTGCCCCAGATCATCCACTTTGACCACCCGGAGCGGAGCCTTTACGACACCATGCTCTATGAGAAAAACTGCACGCCTCAGATGGCGAGAGACCGTCTCGGCGCGTTCCTGTTTCAGGGGGAAGACGTGTTCAAGACAGTGGGCAACCTGTCCGGCGGCGAGCAGTCCCGCCTGCGGCTGTGTATGCTGATGGACGAGAAGATCAACCTCCTGATTCTGGACGAGCCGACGAACCATCTGGACATTGCGTCCCGGGAGTGGGTGGAGGCTGCCATCGAGGAATTCGAGGGCGTGCTGCTGTTCGTCTCCCACGACCGGTATTTTATCGAAAAGTTTGCCGAACGCATCTGGCTGCTGGAGGACGGGAAAATCCGGGATTTCCCCTGCGGCTATCAGAAATACCGCTCCATTCTGGAGCATGAAGCCGCAGCGAAACCGGCCGTTTCCGCCGTGCCGAAGCCCAAAAAGGAGCGGGCAAAGGGCGGAACCAAAGACGCGGACAAGCTGGTGCGGCGGCTGGAGCGGGAGATCGAGAAGCAGGAGCAGGTCGTCGCCGACTTTGAACGGAAGATCGAAGCGGCCTCCGCCGACTATCAGGAGCTGACCCGTCTGCTTGGCGAAAAGGAAGAAGCCGAAGCGGCGCTCATGGACCTGATGGAGCAGTGGGAACAGGTGCAGACGTGAAGAATGAAGCTTTGACGGTTGACACAGTTCGACACCCGGCCTATAATAGAAACGATTAAGAAAAAAGGAGCAACAGAATTATGAGTTCTTGTAACGGAAATTGTTCCGAATGCGGCTCTGATTGCGCCGATCGCAAGCCCGAGAGCCTGCTGGCGGAGCTGAACCCAAACGCCAGCGTGAAGAAGGTCATTGCCGTGGTCTCCGGCAAGGGCGGCGTGGGCAAATCCACGGTCACGTCCATGCTGGCTGTCGCCATGGCACGGAAGGGAAAGCGGGTCGGCGTTCTGGATGCCGACATCACCGGCCCCTCCGCACCCACCGCCTTCGGCGTCACGGAATGCCAGGGCGCGGACGAACACGGCCTGTATCCGGCGCTGACCCGCACGGGCATTCAGGTAATGTCCATCAATCTGCTGCTGGACAACCCCGCCGACCCGGTGGTGTGGCGCGGTCCGGTCATCGCGGGCGCGGTGAAACAGTTCTGGACGGACGTTATCTGGGAGGACGTTGACTATTTGTTCGTTGACATGCCCCCCGGAACCGGCGACGTACCCCTGACGGTGTTCCAGAGTCTGCCGGTGGATGGCGTGATCATCGTCACCTCTCCCCAGGATCTGGTGTCCATGATTGTGGCGAAAGCCGTGAAAATGGCGAACATGATGCACATTCCCGTGCTGGGCTTCGTGGAGAACTATTCCTACCTCCGCTGCCCGGACTGCGGCAAGAGGATCAGCGTCTTCGGCAAGAGCCATCTGGACGAAATTGCCGCCCAGTTTGATCTGCCGATTCTGGCACGCCTGCCCATCGACCCCGCCGTGGCGGAAGCCTACGACAACGGCCAGATGGAGACGGTGAACACGGAAGCACTGTCCGCGGCTGTGGGAGCTATTGAGAAGTAAAAAGAACCGCCTAGCAAATGGGCGGGGGCATAAGACAGTTAACAGGCACAGCAGGATAATCTGCTGTGCCTGTCCTTGTATCATTGAATGCGGGCACCCCTTGCCCCTCCCTATGGGAGAGGTGGCCGAGCGAAGTAAACTGTACCCATAAAAATGGACACGGAGG
>UMGF01088408.1_pt1 | contig 92521 bp, 83 predicted proteins | sample 1965181 | NCBI WGS metagenome assembly UMGF01 (sample SAMEA4836063, study PRJEB28245) | human gut metagenome | biome: gut microbiome; material: fecal sample | place: Denmark | collected 2008 | reverse complement strand
CAGCAGCCCGCCCGTCAGCAAAGTGCGCGGCAGAGCCAGCCGACGGCCGCCCGTCAGCCCAATGGAAAGCGGCCGCAGGCAGCCCAGACCATGCCGGAAAAGCGCCGCAAAGGCCCCCGGCTGGGCGGCGTGATCTTCTACACCCTGTATTTCATGTTCATCCTGGTGTTCTTTGTGGCCACGTTCTTTGGCCTTCAGTGGCTTCAGGGCTGGCTGACGGATTACCAGGCCGCCCAGCCTACCACCAAGAGCCAGGAGGTCTTTGACCAGCTGTTTTCTCACCCCGATTGGGGCGCTCTGTACGACGCCGCCGGGATAGAGGACACCCCCTACGAGGGCAAGGAGCAGTTCGTCTCCTATATGGAAAACAAGTTGGGCGATTCGGCGCTGACCTTCAAGGAGACCTCTGCGGGACTTTCCGGCGATAAGAAGTATCTTGTCCTCCTGGGGGACGAGAAGATCGCTTCCTTCACCCTGTCCGGTCAGACGGCCGCCATTACCGACATTCCCGACTGGGAGCTGGGCGGCGTTGAGCTGTTCTTCGACCGGAGCGAGACATTCTATATCAAGAATACCGACGGTCACACTGTCGAGGTTAACGGTGTGCCTCTGGACGACAGCCACGTGATTCAGATCGCCACCACTGCGGCGGCGGAGCGGCTGCCCATCGGCATCACCGGCGTGAGCATCTGCACCCAGGAAATTTCCGACCTGATGGCCACCCCCACCGTCACGATCTTTGACGAGTCGGGCAATCCCATGGAGGTCAGCTACGACGCCGGGACCCATACCTTTACCGAGCAGACCCAGGCCAACACCATCTCCGACGACGAGAGGGAAGCGGCGCTGAACGCGGCGAAGACCTACTGCCTGTTCATGATCGAGAAGGCATCCAAGGCGGACATTGCCAAGTATTTCGACACCTCCTCTGAGGCCTACAGCGTCATCACCAACCTGAGCGGCAACCTGTGGATGCAGGGCAATAACGGCTACCGCTTCACCAAGGAAGAGGTCTCCGATTACGCCCGCTACAGCGACGATCTGTTCTCCGCCCGTGTGTCGCTGACCCTGAACGTCACTCGTAAAGACGGCACCACCAAGGACTTCGGGTATGACTCGACTCTGTTCTTCCGGAAGCAGGACACTGGCAAGTGGCTGGTCTATGACGCCACCAACGCGGATGTCAACGCGCCGGTGGGCAAGGTGCGCCTGACCTTCATGAACGGCGATACCGTCCTGAGCAGCGAGTTTGTCAAGACCGACGCTACGGAGCTGGATACCCCGCTGGTCTCCGCCCCCGAGGGCAAGGTATTCATCGGTTGGTATCGTATCGACAAGTACGACAACGGCACCACCTACACCATGGCCTTCGACCCGGATGAAAACGGCCATGTCACCATCCCCAACGGCACCACGCTGGAGCCGATGACGCTGTACGCTCTGTTCGAGACGCCGTCCGGCACCGACGCGACGGAAGGAGGCTAATATGCTGGCATTACTGAACCAACTGGCGGTCAGCTTTGACCTGCCGATTCTGGACTGGATTCAGGCGCACTTGCAGTGCGGCTTTCTGGATGCCGTCATGCCCATCGTGACCCTGTTCGGGGAGGGCGGCATCTTCTGGATCGCATGGGCGGTACTGATGCTGGTATTCCCCAAGACGAGAAAAACCGGCATCGCCATGGGCATCGCCCTTGTAATGGGTGTGCTGATCTGTAACGTGACGCTGAAACCCCTTGTGGCGCGGCCGCGACCGTATGATTTTCAGTATGAGAATTTCGGAATTACCATCAAGCTGCTGATCGACGCTCAGCACGATTACTCCTTCCCGTCGGGACATACCATCGCCTCCTTTGAGGCGGCGATACCGCTGATGATCTACGACAAGCGGATGGGCATTCCTGCCATGGTGATCGCCGTGCTGGTCACGTTCTCCCGGCTGTACCTGTACGTCCACTACCCCACCGACGTGATCTTCTCCATCATCGTCGGAACCGCCTTTGCCTTCATCGGAAACGCGCTGGCAGAAAAAATTGCCCAGCGCCTTCCCGCACCGGCGAAAGGAAAATACGAGAACTGAGCTTTTTGGAAGCATACCCGGACTGGGTATGCTTCCTTTCCCTTTTCGCCCTTGCAAGCGGCGAAAAAAACAGATATAATGACAAAAAAGGGGGCGGGACGATGGAATTAAGGATCGCGGTCTGCGACGACGCGGAGGAAGATCGGACGTATGTTTCCGGTCTGGTAAAGGATTGGGCGGCGCAGGCCGGGCATCAGGCGGAAATTACCGCCTTTTCCTCCGCCGAGAGCTTCCTGTTCCGGTACGCGGAGGACAAGAACTGGGACATTCTGCTGCTGGACATCGAAATGGGCGCTATGGACGGCGTAAGTCTGGCAAAACGGGTGCGCAAAGACAACGAGGCGGTGCAGATCGTCTTCGTCACCGGGTATTCCGACTATATCGCCGAGGGCTACGAGGTGGCGGCGCTGCATTATCTGATGAAGCCCGTCAGCCTGGAAAAGCTGTTCGCGGTGCTGAACCGGGCGCTGGAAAAGCGGAAGCGGGAGGAACGGTGCCTGAATCTGGAGCTGGGCGGCGAAATGGTGCGGATTCCCTTTTACGACATCCGGTATCTGGACGTGCGGCAGAATTATGTGACCATCCACGGAAAATCGGCGTACACCGTCAAGCGGAGCTTGAACGAGTTTGAAAAGGAACTGGACGACCGGTTCTTCCGCGCGGGCAGGAGCCTGATCATCAACCTCAAGTACATCCGGCGCGTGACGAAAACGGAGGTCAGCCTGTCGGACGGCACGCTGCTGCCCCTGCCAAGGGGCGCTTACGAACCCTTGAACCGGGCGATCATCAAGCACACATAGGAGATTGGCTATGTCTTTCTTTTCCAAACAAATCGACAAGCGGATTGCGGCCTATCAGCGGGAGCTGATCGAGACCCACTACCGGGAAGTGGAAAACATGTACCGGCAGATTCGGGGCTGGCGGCATGACTACCGCAACCACATCCAGATGATGAAGGTACTGGCGGCCAATGGGGACATGGACGCCCTGAAAGCCTACCTGGACGAGTTGGATACGGATCTCAATACCGTGGACACCGTGGTAAAAACCGGCAACCCCATGGCCGACGCCATTCTCAACAGCAAAATTTCCCTTGCGCGTTCCCGGAACATCCCGACGCTGGTGGACGCCCACATCCCGGTGAAGCTGAAAATGTCGGAGCTGGACTTGTGCTGCATCATCGGCAACCTGTTCGATAACGCCATGGAGGCAAGCATGGCCTTGCCGGAGGAAAAGCGGATGATCCGGGTGTACATGGATATGAAGGGGACGCAGCTCTACATTTCCTTCACCAACTTCACCGCCGCGAAAAAGCTAAGTAAGGTGGGCAAGGGCTTCAGAACCTCCAAGGGGGAGGGGCACGGCTTCGGGCTGGTGCGGATAGACGACATCGTATCCCGTTATGACGGCTACCTGAGCCGCAACAGCGAAGATGGAGCATTCACCACGGAAATCCTCATCCCGCAGGTCTGATACTATTTCCTGATTAAAATCTTTGATTTTAATCAGGAAGGCATCGCCTAATGACGCTGCCGGTTTTGTGATTTATAAGGAAAGAAATCACGAAACAAGTCTCATATGAACTCCTTGCCCTTCGGGCAATTAAAATCTTTTCTAAAGATTTTAATTGGAGTTCAGTATGAGGAAACCCCCAAAATGCAGTTCGTCACCCAAAATAAGCAATTCGTCCCCAGAATCTTCCGGGGACGTCTTTTTGTGATAGAGTATGCTCACGAGGTGAGGCAAAATGAAAGACAGAATAAAGCCAAAATACAACGCCGCCCAGAACGTGGGATGGATGGTGAAGATCGCATGGAGGGTCAGAAAACGGGTCCTGTTTATCTGCGTCGCCATGGCGGCGCTGGAAGTGCTGTACAACCTGACGCAGCTGTACGTTGCGCCGGAGATATTAAGCTGCGTAGAGCGCCATGCCCCCGTGGGCGAGCTGCTGGGCACCATCGGGCTTTTTACACTGGCGCTGTTTCTGACCATGGGTCTGAAGGAATATTTGCGGGAGATCTCCATGTACCCCCGGGTGGATGTGCGCTCCGGCATCGTCGGCATGATCGCCAGAAAATGCAATATGACCTCTTTTCCCAATACGCTGGACGTGAAGTTCATCAAGCTCAAGGAAAAGGCGCACCACAGTGTGCAGGGCAACAATGAAGCGGCGGAAAACATTTGGAGAACCCTGACGGTGCTGCTGCAGAACGTGGGCGGTTTCCTGGTGTACCTTGCCATCCTGTCCAGCCTGAACTGGGTGCTGCTGGTGGTGATTGCTGCGACCTGCGTGGTGGGATTTCTGGTGTCCCGGTATTCCAGCAACTGGATTTTCCGGCACCGGGATGAGGAAGAGACGTTTTACGCGAAGAAGTCCTACATCCGGAAAAAAGCGGAATCCGTGGAGCTGGCGAAGGATATTCGCATTTTTGGCCTGCAAAACTGGCTGAACGAACTGCTTGACCGCATTCACAACGTATATCTGGACTTCCGGCTTCGCTGCGAGAAGATCAAGCTGCTGGCGGATGTCACCGAAGCGCTGCTCACCATGGCGCGGAACGGCATTGCCTACGCGTACCTCCTCCATCTGGCGCTTCGGGATTCTCTGAGTGTGCCGGAGTTTATCCTGTATTTTACTGCGGTGTCCACCTTCACTACATGGGTCATGGGCATTTTGCAGGCGGCGGAGAAGCTGCATGAGGAAAGCCTCGACCTTTCTCAGGTGCGGGAATTTCTGGAATATCCGGAGCCGTTCCGGTTCGAGGGTGGGACGGCGATTCCCAAGGCGGATGCCTACGAACTGAAGCTGGAGCGTGTGTCCTTCCGCTATCCCGGCGCGGAGGAGGATACCATCCACGATCTTGACCTGACGGTTCGCCCCGGAGAAAAGCTGGCCATCGTGGGACTGAACGGCGCGGGCAAGACCACCCTTGTAAAGCTTTTGTGCGGCCTGTTCGACCCCACCGAGGGGCGGGTGCTGCTGAACGGCGTGGACGTAAGGGACTTTAACCGCCGGGAATACTACGGGCTGTTCAGCGCCGTATTTCAGGAGTTCTCCATTCTGGACGTGACCGTGGCGGAAAATATCGCCCAGACCACTGAGAATATCGACACGAAAAAGCTCTGGGACTGCATTGAAAAGGCGGGTTTGACGGAGACCATTCAGAAGCTGCCAAACGGCCTTGACACCCATGTGGGCAGGGAGGTCTACTTAGACGGCGTGCTGTTCTCCGGCGGCCAGACCCAGCGGCTGATGCTGGCGCGGGCGCTGTACAAGGACGGCGCGATCCTGCTGCTGGACGAACCCACCGCCGCCCTCGACCCTCTGGCGGAAAACGACATCTATCAGAAGTACAAGGACATGACGGCGGGGAAGACCTCTCTGTTCATCTCCCACCGGCTGGCCTCCACGCGGTTCTGTGACCGCATCATCTTCGTGGCGGACGGCCATATCACCGAGGAAGGTACTCACGATCAGCTGCTGGCCCGGGGCGGGGCGTATGCCAAGCTCTTTGAAGTCCAGAGCCGCTATTATCAGGAAGGGAAGGCGTTCTGATTATGAAAAAGAAAATGAGTTTCAGGCACGCTCTGTCCGTTCATTTCCGTGCGGCAAAGGCACTGCACGGAGTCAGCCGCAGATTTTTCCCGGCGGCGACGCTGTATACCGTCGTGGGCGCAATTCTGCCGTATGTGACAGTGTTTTTCTCCGCCCAGATCCTGAAGGAGCTGGCGCTGCTCCGCAGACCGGATGTGCTTCGGAATTGGGTCATCGCCGGGGTGCTGTGTACCGGACTGTGCGCCGTCGCGAAGGCGGTGCTGTTTCAGCGGACGGAGACCATGCTGGACGATCTGTACGGCAGAAAAGAGACTCTGTTTTGCCGGAAGTTCTTCTCAATGGATTATGCGGACGTGGACAAGCAGGAGACCCGCGACCTGCGGGCGCAGATCGCCCAGAACGAGAACTGGTCAAGCTTTGGCCTGATGCAGGTTCCGGAGATTTATGAGCGCACACTGAAAAGCCTCATCGGCATTTTAAGCGGCATTGCGCTGACGGTTACGCTGTTCACCTCCCCGGTGCCGGAATCCGCCGGGAAGCTGACCGCTTTGAACAATCCTCTGTTCATTCTGATTCTGGCAGGCGTCATGATCCTGATCAGCATTCTGGCGGGGAGGCTTGAGGAAAAGGCCACCTCCTACTGGAGCTGTGTGGCGGAGGAAGCGACTTTGAGTAACCGCGTATTCTCATTCTTCGGTTTTATCGGCGAACACAAGGGACGGGGCGCGGACATCCGGATGTATAACCAGCAGAATCTGGTGACGTTTTACTGGAACGGCGACTCGGCCTTTGGCGCCACCGGGAAAATCGGGAAGCTTGCGCTGGGACCCATAGGCGGTTATTCCGCGCTGGGTACAGGGGTCGTGGCGCTGATCACCGGCTTTGTCTACGTGTTCACCTGCCTGAAGGCGTGGGGCGGCGCGTTTGACGTGGGCAGCGTGACCCAGTATGTGGGCGCGGCCACCGCCATGGCAGACAGCATTTTCAAGCTGACCGCACAGCTCGGCAATCTGAAAACCAACGCGGGTTATCTGGACGCCACTTTCCGGTTTCTGGATATCCCCAATTCCATGTATCAGGGCAGCCTGACCACGGAAAAGCGCTCTGACCGGCAGTACGAGGTGGAGTTCCGCAACGTGTCTTTCCGCTACCCCGGCCGGGTGGATTGGGCGCTGAAAAATGTGTCCATGAAGTTCAAGGTCGGCAAGCGGCTGGCAATCGTTGGCGAAAACGGCAGCGGCAAGACCACCTTTATTAAGCTTTTGTGCCGCCTGTACGACCCGCAGGAGGGAGAAATTCTCCTGAACGGCATCGACATCCGCAAGTATAACTATCAGGACTATATGCAGATTTTCTCCGTGGTGTTTCAGGACTTCCAGCTCCTGTCCCAGCCGTTGGGAGAAAATGTGGCGGGCAGCACCAAGTATGACCGGGCGCGGGCGACGAAAGCCCTTATGGACGCGGGCTTCGGCGACCGGCTGGCGGCCATGCCCAAGGGGCTGGACACCATGCTTTACAAGGATTTTGCCGAGGACGGCGTGGAGGTTTCCGGCGGCGAGGCGCAGAAGATCGCCATTGCCCGGGCGCTTTACAAGGACGCGCCCTTCATCATTCTGGACGAACCCACCGCTGCCCTTGACCCCATTGCCGAGGCGGAGATCTACGAGAAGTTCAACGCCATTTCCGGCGACCGCACGGCCATCTACATCAGCCACCGGCTGTCGTCCTGCCGGTTCTGCGACGAAATCGCCGTGTTCAGCGACGGTCAGGTGATCCAGCAGGGAACCCATCAGGCGCTTCTGGCGCAGGAGACGGGGAAATATGCCGAACTTTGGCACGCCCAGGCGCAGTATTACACCAAGCAGACCCCGGACGCTGACGGTGCGGAGAATTGACATATCCGACAAAAAGGAAACGGGCCATTTATGCTTTTGGGAGATTTTAAGTGTCACTTCCCGGGCAGGCGTTGCAAAAATGAAGGACATGGTGTAAAATGACCGGATAGACAAACGATTCTGAAAGGCGGGCGTCAGCCCGCCTTTTCATCTTGCTTTCAGGAGGAACCCCAAATGGCAAAATACATCATGGCGCTGGATGCCGGCACCACGTCCAACCGCTGCATTCTTTTTAACGAGCAGGGGGAAATGTGTTCCGTCGCCCAGAAGGAATTCACCCAGTATTTCCCCCAGCCCGGCTGGGTGGAGCATGACGCCAACGAGATCTGGTCTACCCAGATAGAGGTCGCCCAGCGGGCTATGGCGAACATCGGGGCGACCGCCGCCGACATTGCCGCCATCGGCATCACCAACCAGCGGGAGACCACCATCGTCTGGGACAGAAAAACCGGCGAGCCGGTGTGCCGCGCCATCGTCTGGCAGTGCCGCCGCACCAGTGCGTATTGCGACGAATTGAAGGAGAAGGGGCTGGTGGAGGAATTCCGGGGCAAGACCGGTCTGGTCATCGACGCCTATTTTTCCGGCACCAAGCTGCGCTGGATTCTGGAGAACGTACCGGGCGTCCGGGCGCGGGCGGAGCGGGGCGAGCTGCTGTTCGGCACCGTGGAGACGTGGCTGATCTGGAAGCTCACCGGCGGCAAAGCCCACGTGACGGACTATTCCAACGCTTCCCGCACCATGCTGTTCAACATCAATACCCTGCGCTGGGACGATGAAATTCTGGCAGAATTGGACATCCCCAAGTGTATGCTCCCGGAGGTCAAGCCCAGCAGCTGCATTTACGGCGAGGCGCTGGCGCAGTATTTTGGCGCGCCCATCCCCATCGCGGGGGCGGCGGGAGACCAGCAGGCGGCGCTGTTCGGTCAGACCTGCTTCCGGCCCGGAGAAGCCAAAAACACCTACGGCACCGGCTGCTTTATGCTGATGAACACCGGGGATAAGCCCGTGTTCAGCGAAAACGGGCTGGTCACGACGATTGCATGGGGCTTGAAGGGACAGGTAACCTATGCGCTGGAAGGCTCGATTTTTGTGGCGGGGGCGGCGATTCAGTGGCTGCGGGACGAGATGCGGCTCATTGATTCCTCCCCCGACTCGGAGTACATGGCGACCAAGGTGCCCGATACCAACGGCTGCTACGTCGTCCCGGCGTTCACCGGTCTGGGCGCGCCCCATTGGGATCAGTACGCCCGGGGAACCATCGTGGGACTGACCCGGGGCGTCAACAAATATCACATCATCCGCGCCACCCTGGACAGCCTGTGCTACCAGACCAATGACGTTCTGCGAGCCATGGAGGCCGATTCCGGCATCCGTCTGGCGGCGCTGAAGGTGGACGGCGGCGCATGCGCCAACAATTATCTCATGCAGACGCAGGCGGATATTATCAACGCGCCGGTGCAGCGCCCCCGTTGTGCGGAGACTACCGCCATGGGCGCGGCGTATCTGGCGGGGCTTGCGGTGGGGTACTGGGCAAGCAAGGAAGACGTGGTAAAGAACTGGGCGATTGACCGCACCTTCGCGCCGAACATCGGTGCGGAGGAGCGGGAAAAGCGCATTCACGGCTGGAACAAAGCACTCAGGTGCGCCTACGGCTGGGCGAAGGAATAGAGTATGGAACCAGAATCAATCACGGGAGCCGCCGTGGGGGAAAAGGCCGTCCCGCCCTTTTTCCGGGAGCTGATGCGCCGGGGCTGTCTGGACGCCGGGGAGATACGCGCCGCGTCCGACGGATTTTACGCGGCGGCAAAATCTCTTGCGGATATCCTCGTGGGGCAGGGCATTACGACCTTTCCCAACGATCGGGACGAGCTGCGGGACTGCGACAAATTCTATGACGACTGGTACTGCTACGCCGTTCCCCGGCAGGGCGGGTACGTCTACAGCCTGTTCAAGCTGAGAGAGCAGGAGTTTGATGCCAAGAACGGCCTGATCGCGGACGGGGATACCCCCGGCGTGACCGTTTCCTTTATCGCTTTCGACACGGACGTGCTGGCGCAGTGCCTTTCGGAACCGACCGTGGCAAACCGGAAGCGGCTGAATCAGGAGATCAACCGGGTCGTGGCGGCGCGGGGGCAGAGGCACGACAAGACGCTGAAAGCCTATTTTCTCAGCCCAAAGGCGGAGGGACCATACCTGATTGCGGAGCTGTACGTCCGGCACATCGCCTCCTTCGCGGGGGAGGGCTGCATCGACGTCCCCGAACACTACGCGGAAATTTACAGGAAAAGCGCGGCCGCCGGCTTCCATGGCTGGGCGGGGAGAATCCCCCGTTTCCTTGAGGAAAACAACAAGGCCGCAGGCCATACGGTCTGCGACCATGAGAAAATCTACATCCAGAATCCGGACAGCCTGTCCGTCTACGAAAAACGGGCGATTCTGGCGACCCACGCGGCGAACGTCTCCGTTCACTCCTTCGCCGCCGAGGTGCGCTTTCACGCCCGGTTTCTGACGTGGTATGCAAGGTTGCCCATCCCGTTTCTGAGAAAATCGGCTTATGACAGCGCCATCCGCGCCGACATGACCATCGACGACACGGAGTTCGACGCGCCTGCCCCCTTCTACCGCATGAACGGCAGATGGGTGAGGGCGCAGCGGAAATACCATAAGGAATACGAATGAAAAAGGCCATCCGCCCCAGCTTTCATGGGTGGCCGTAAAACAGCGAATGGAGCGCATCGGTACAGATGCGCTCCATTTCTCATGCCAATATGTGGGTACAGTTTACTTCGCTCAGCCACCGCTCCCATAGGGAGAGGCAAGGGGTGTGGTTCATTGTCTCACTGCGTCTGGGGGACGGGGAGCTTTGTATCGCCGGGGAGAAGGACGTAATCTGCCTGGTCAAGATCAATAGGCTTCTCAAGGCATTGATTCAGAATGTCTACCCGGCTCCCGTCCTTCATTACGACACAGGCTATGGTACTGTTGAAGCAGAAGAAATCCGCATAGGTCTTTTCTCCCGTGTCTGCCGTCAGGGAAATGCTCTGGCTGCGAAGCTTCACGGAGGTGACCGGGAACGCTTCCAACCGGTCGGTTCCGTCCTCGCCCCAGCCGGTACTGGCTTTCAGGGTGATGGGTTCGGACAGCAGCTCAATCTCCCGATAATTGGTACAGCTCTCGTCAATGGTGATGAAAAAGTGCCATTCGCCCTCCGTAAGCACACGGGAGGTCGAACGCCATTGATCCACATACAGGTCGGTAATGTCCAGATTCCATGTGGCGCCAAGCTCGAAGGGACGCAGGCCGTCCCGGAAGGATTCGCTGAATTCTGCCACCAGATCTTTGGTATTCGCAAGACCGTCGCCGTCCGTCACATCGTTGAAAGCTCCGCTGCCGCCCATGGATTCTCTGTCGGGTGTGCCGAAGAACATTCCGCCATCGCTGATATTCAGACTTTCAATGTCCACATCCTCCGGGGCGGTGATGCCGACGACGACCCGCGCCACGTAGCCGTCGGTCTCCACGGATTTCAGTTTCAGCGTGTAGCCGTTCTGGGTCGCTTCCTGGGGCGGCGCGGCCTGTGCGTCCACGTCGGCCTGGGTGGGGACGTTCGGCTGGATGGCAAAGTCCAGAGCGTCGGCCACCATGTTCAGCTGCGCATCTGTCATGTGCAGATATTCGGCGGAAACCACACCGGCATCCTCGCTGAGAAGTTCCGGGTTCGCGTTCAGCCATACGGTCATCAACGCGTCTCCTCGGTCACAGATGATATAGCCCCGCTCCTGACTGGGAGAGGTCAGAATCAGTACGGTGTTCCCGGCGGAGGTGGTGTAGTTCCGCTCCACCCAGTCGCCCCGGTCTTCCAGTGTGAAATATTCCCGACTGAAGGTGTCCTGCCGGTTCCAGTAGAGTGCGCCGCTGGTGTAGGTCACTTCATAGCCCTGATCTTCCGGGAAGGCGAAGCGCAGCAGAACGAAGAAGTTCCCGCTATCACGGCAAAAGCCCTGATCGACATCAATGCTGACGTCCTGACTGTTCCGCACGAACCGTTCCACGCCCAGCGCGTTGCACAGATTCCGGGTGGTGCGGAATGTCAGCGGCTGTCCCTCCGGTTTTAAGCCGTATTGTTCCGCCAGCTCCTGCGCCTTGGCGTTTATGGCATCGTCGTAGCCTGTCCAATCGCCGCTTGCGGATGCGCTCGCCCTGAGTTCCGTCTCGTAGGCGTAAAAATCCGCGCACGCCTTGTAGGCGTTGGAGCCTTTCAGACCGGCCATGCTCAGGGTGGTGGTGTCAATGGTGTGGGGGTCTTTCACGTAAACCCCATCTACCAGTGAGTAATCCCGCTGGTCGGTGCCGCTGCTGATTTTTACATGCTCCATTTTCAGCACATACACCGCCGCGCACCCCACCAGAAGCAGCAGAAGGGCGATCACCGCCGCCAGCAGAAAGGGTCTGCGGATGCGGTGGGCTTTGCCGGCGCCGCCGGAGACGGTTTCCGTCTCCGCTTCTTCAATGTACTTCCGGCTGATGTAGCTCAGCCCCAAAAAGATTTCCTGTCCGTTCATACGTAAATTCCCTCCTGTTCCAGAAATAAGCGGAGCTTCTCTTTTGTCCGGCTCAGCTGCATTTTGACCTTGCTTTCCGTCATGCCATATCGGGCGGCGATTTCGGAGACGGAGTCCACGTACCAGTACCGCCGCAGGAAAATCAGGCGACTGTCTTTTGGCAGACTTTCCAGAAATAAGTCCAGCAGCCTGCCCAGCTCCTTTGCCTCCATTTGCCGCTCGTGAACGGTATCTGGGATGCAGTTTTCCATTTCCTCGGTGAGGGGAACGACCTGGGCGCGGCGTTTGGCGGCCTGCTTCCAGTCCACGCGGTTCAGGGAGAGGTGACGGCAGATCGAGGCCAGAAACGCAAAGAAATACTTGGGTCGCCGGGGCGGGATGCTTTTCCAGACTTCGGCATAGGTGTCGTTGACGCTTTCCTCGGCATCCTCCCGGTTTTGCAGGATATTCTTTGCCAGTGTGTGCAGCCGTTTGCCGTAGGCTGTATCCGTTTCCCTTATGGCGTCCTCGTCCCGGGCAAAATACAGGTCGAGGATTTTTGCGTCTTCCATTTGAGGGTCACTTCCTTTCTTTTTGTCCTTCACCCTGATAATAAGTTTTTACCACACAAACGTCACATTTTGGGCAAAAATTTTTTCGGAACAGAAAAAAGCCGCCCGGCGGGGCGGCTTTTTATACTATGGAACCTCTGAATAAATCGTCTTCGGCTGGCGGCGCTTACCAGGCGGAGGGCTTCAGATCGCCTACATAGACCACGTCCCGAATCTCGATAACGACGTCCGTGGGGTCGCCCGGGTTCGTCGTGACCGTGGTGATGCTGTCCGGCGCGTAGGCAGTGGCACGCCCTTTGTCCCGATTCGGGTCGTGATGATAACCCGCCGGCGGATTTTCGGTGGGGGTATGGCCGTTCTCGCCCTGCTCCACGAATTCCGTACCCTCCGGGGTCTTATCCTCGAAGCGGATGTTCTTGACGATGTCCTTTCCGTCGGGATCCGAGGAAAGGCGGATGGTGGGGAACATCTTAGCCGCTTCTTCGCTGTGCCCCGCCACGTTTATTGAGGTATCACTGTGCGCAGCGTTCGTGGACTTCTCAGCGGCATCCAGTGCTTTGTAGGTCGTTCCGGGGGCGAGCGAAGTATGGTTTTCGTCCCTAATATCAAAGCTCAGCGCACTGCTGGGGTCTTCACTATCCAGCGTCAGATAATAGCTCACGCCGTTGTCAAGATCCTCCTGGCTGTAGGCAACGCCAATGAGGAAGGTCGAAACCGTGACACGGCTAAGGGGAGGCTGCTCCTGATTGTCTCCCGGAGCGGCCGAGTCGACCGGATAGGACGTGGCGCCGAAATAGTACACGTGAACCGTTGTTACCGAGGGGCGTGGGATGGTGGAATCCTCGTAGGGATCCAGATGGCTCGCGCCCTTTGCTTCAACCGCCACCTCGCCGTCACCGGCTGCGGGAGCGGCGTCAGTGCTGTCCTTCGCCGCAAAGCCCGCAATGCGGATGATGAGCTTTCCTTCCCCGGCGTTTGCCAGCGTAAAGGAATCGTTCAGCGAGACGCCCACACCGGCGGTGCTGAGGAACTGGGCGAGGGCTTCCTCCTTGCCCGGGGCTTTCAGCTGCCCGTTTTCGATTTGCAGATCGGACACAGCAAGCCCCAGCGTCTGGAGCGCGTCGCCGTTTTCCCGCACCAGCTTGGCGGCGGCAAGGTCTTCCAGACGGACGTAGACACGGCCGTTTTCCAGCTTGGGCGCGTAGGCGACGCCCTCAAGGGTAATGGATTCATCGGTCAGCTCGTGGGCATCCACGGATGCGGGGTTCGGCAGGCCGTGGCCATAGCGAACCCATTCCACAGGCAATTCGTTTTCCTCCGCAAAGGCAGCCATCGGGAGGATGAGCAGCAGAAGACAGCACATCAGCAGTCTTCTCAAGTGGGTTTTCATGTGTTATCCTTCCTTTCCTTCCCCGTGGGGGATTGATGTAAGACCATTATACAGGAAGCGGCGGCGGAAAGCAAGAAGAAAATGGTATATATACCATTTCTTAAGAAATAAAGAATGTCTCCCCTGAAAAAGGGGAGACATTCGGGGATGGTTTTCTCAGCACTTGACCCGCTCGCCGACCCGGCAATACACAAGATACCCCGCCGCAGCGGCGACGGACAGGGCGTAAACCACCGCGATCAGGACAAAGGGCAGCTTGACGTGGATGGCGTACAGGAATCCCGCCAGCAGGGAACCGATGATGCTGCCGAGGGATTTGGTCGCGTTGTAGAAGCCCATGACCAGATTCTTTTGAGCGGGGTCTGCCCGCGTGGCCACCATGTCCTGCAAAACGGGGACGCTGACGGAATACCCGGCGTACAGCGCGATGCCGCAGGAGAGGAAAACGGAAATCTGCGGCGCGAAGACAGTCCCCAGCGACGCCAGCGTGCAGACGGCCACCAGCACCACCGTGGATTTTCCGGTGTCGGCCTTGCGGATGATCCACAGGCACAGCGTCATGTTGAACAGGAAGGAGATGAAGCCCACCACGGCCTTGATGATGCCGTTATAGGCGGAGGTCAGCCCCAGCTGGTCTTTCAGATAGTAGTTGAACACCTGATCGAAGCAGGTATTTCCCAGATTGATGAGAATATTCACCAGAAACAGAAGGACAAAGGCGGTATTCATGAAATATTTGCCGTCCCGGAAGGCGTCGAAGGGGTTGCTTTTGGCGGCCAGCTCTTTGATGGACACCTTTTCGGTGCGCTCTGCGTCCGGCACACAGCACAGCCGGAACATGATGCCGCAGACGAACAAAGTAGCCGCTTGCAGCAGGAAGGTGGCGCGGATGGAAAATTCCCCAACCACGCCGCCGATCAGGTAGCCGAAGGCGCCGAACACCGAATGGAGTGTAGCGCTGTAGGTCAGGTATTTTGCCATATCCTCCGGCCTTGCGACGTTGACCACATAGGTCAGCATGCTGACGAACACGCCGCCGATGAACACGCCTGCCAGAAGCCGCACAAAGAGAATGCCCGCCTGCGTGGTGGAATAGGCGAACCCCAGCTGCGCCAGCGCGTAGCCGACGCAGCAGATGAGCAGGGACTGGCGGGAGGAAATGAACCGGTTGATATTGCCCCAGGAGGGGGACAGGGCGAAATTGGCGATCATCATGACCGCCAGCATCAGCCCGAACATATAGTCCGGCAGACCCAGCTCCTGAATGATGGTGGGCGTTACAGGGTGCGCGAAATTGGACGCAAGGTGGAACAGCGCCATGGCCACGAAAAACAGAAGAAAGCGGGTTTTATATTTCATAAATACGGCCCCAATCGGTCATTCCAGCGTGATGGTCATTTCATTGCGGTAGGTTTCGCCTGCGGGCAGGTGGATCATGTGCGCCTGCTTGGCGAAGTCCTCCACGAAGGCGCTGTGAGAGGGGAGACTGACCCACGGCTCAATGCAGACGTAGGGGGCATCGGTTTTGGGCGCGTGCCACAATCCGACGAAGGGCATGTCCGGGAAGGACACCGTGACGCTGCGGGAAGACTTGCTGGAGCGCAGGGTCAATTCGCGGCTGACATTGCCCAGCACTACCGCGTCCAGATCGAACAGCGCATGGGTCAGGGGGATCGTGCGGCCGTTTTTCAGAGGATAGGGAGATTCGGTGCCGGCAAGCCGGTAATTGGCGGGGTCCATATCCACCCGCACGGGCTGGCATGGCTCGGCAAAGTCCAGCTCCCAGTCCTCGAAGGAACCCTCGCCGTTCAGGGGAACATTGAAGCCGGGGTGCCCGCCGATGCCGAAGTACATCTCCCGGGAATCCCGGTTTTCCACCAGACAGGTCTTGCGGATCTGATTTCCCCGGAGAGTGTAGCATACGTGGAAGGTAAAATGGAAGGGGTACATGGAAAGGGTCTTCTCGTTGCTTCTCAGGGTGAAGCGGATGGAAGACTCGGTTTGTTCGGTCACGGCAAAGTCCGTGCCGATGCAGAAGCCGTGGATGGTCATGGGGTAGGTCTTCCCGTCCAGCAGGTACTGCCCGTCGGTCAGACGGCCGACGTAGGGGAACAGGTTGGCGTCCCGCCGCGCCCAGTATCTGGCGTTGCCCTGCCAGAGGTATTCGGCGCCGTCCTTGACGATGCTGTGCAGAACGGCACCGCAGGCGTCGAGGGCTACGGTCAGGGTGTCGTTGTGAAGGGTGTACAGGTTCATAAGATGTCCTCCTGAAAAGTGATGGGATTTGTGTAACCAGTATAGCGTGAAAGGCTGCACTTTGCAAGATTTTGTGAAAAGTATGAAAAAATGCGTAAGAAAGGTATATGTGGGTCGGCGGCATTTTTGATTATACTGTAGGCAGGAAACAAAATAACAGGAGGGAATGAAATGAAGAAATGGAACGTGGCCATCATCGGACTGGGGTTTGTGGGAAAGCTCCATTGTGACGCTCTGCGGCGGCTGCCCAATGTCCATGTGCGCACCATTGTGGTACACAAGGCACAGGACATTCCGCTGGTGAAGGAAAACTATGACGCGGACGTGGTGACGGACTGCTGGCAGGAGGCTGTGGCGGACCCGCAGATTCAGGTGATCCACAACTGCACGCCCAACGCCCTCCATGACGAGATCAATCTGGCGGTCATTAGGGCGGGGAAGCACCTGTACGCGGAAAAGCCCATGAGCCTGACCACCGCCGGGGCGGAGGAAGTGCTGGCGGCGGCAAAGGCCGCCGGAATTGCCCATGCCATCAATTACCAGTGCCGGATGAACGGTGCGGTGCTGGAAATGCGGGCGCGGCTTCAGCGGGGACAGGCAGGCCGGCCGCTGTACGTGGGAGGACAGTATTTGCAGGAGTCCGTGGCGCGGAAGACCGACTACACCCCCCGTCGGATTCCGGAGACCTCGCCCGCCCGTGCGCTGCTGGATATTGGCGTTCACTGGGCGGATACGGCGGGCTTTGTCATGGGATGCCCCATTTCCAAGGTGTACGCGAAAATGTACACCCACCATCCCATCCGTATTGACCCGGAAACGAGGCGGGAGATCGTGGTGCGCAGCGACGACACCACCTCCGTCATGGTGGAGTTTGCCGACGGCACCCCCGGCAGCGCTCTGTTCTCCAAATGTATGCTGGGACACAAGAACGACCTGCGGGTTTCCGTCAGTGGGGATGAAAAGGAGTTTGCGTGGCACATGGAGCAATGCGACCGGCTCTGGGTAGGCCAGCGGGAGCGGGGCAACGAGAGCGTCTATGTGGACAGGAACACGGCTCTGCCCGAGGTACACCCCTACATTCATCTCCCCGCCGGACACACCCCCGGCTGGATGGACGCGCTTACGAATGCCATGCAGGCGTTCTATGATTCCCTGAACGGGGAAGCCTATGCCAAAGAGAAAGTGCCCTATGCCACCTTTGAAGACGGCGTTATGGGCAATCGGTTCGTGGACGCCTGTCTGGAATCCGCACGTCAGGAGCGCTGGATTTCTCTATGATTCGTGCATTCGATAAAGGAAAGTGTAGATTGCATATATTGCAAAACGGCGAAAACACAGCTACAATAAAAACAGCAAATGGGCAATATGCTCAAAAATAAATTTTGGGAGGTTACAATATGGCAGACTACCGCACGATTCCCGCCGCCGAGCTGGGCAAGGGCAGCAACATCAAAGTTGAGCTGTGCGAGACAGAGGTGGACCTTTATTGGAAAATGGCGATCGAGGTTCTGGAGCTGATTCAGGAGAACAATGCCAAGGGCGAAAAGACCGTTATGATCGTTCCCTATGGCCCTCTTGGCCCCTACGCCCGGCTGGTGGAGCTTATCAACAAGCACCGGGTCAGCCTGAAGAACTGCTGGTTCATCAACATGGACGAATATCTGGATGAGAACAAGCAGTATCTGCCCAAGACCGACCCGCTGTCTTTCCGCGGCGGCATGGACCGGATCTTCTACGGTCTGGTAGACCCCGAGCTGCTCATGCCGGAGGAGCAGAGAATTTTCCCCGAGCCGGGCAACGAAGGCCGCATCTGGGAGACCATCCAGAAGCTGGGCAAGCTGGATATGTGCTGGGGCGGCGTCGGCATCACGGGACATATCGCCTTCAATGAGCCGCCGGAACCCGGTGAGGTGTGCACGGACGAGGAATTCCTCCAGCGCCCCACCCGTGTGCTGAAGCTGGCACGGGAGACCAAAACCATCAACGCGTTCATGAACGCGGGCGCCGATCTGGACGCCATTCCCGACTGGTGCATCACCGTCGGCATGAAGGAAATTTTCCATGCCCGGAAGGTTCGTATGTGCATGCCCCGTGACTGGAATGCCGCCATGCTGCGCAAGGCGCTCCACGGCCCCGTCAGCTGCAAGGTTCCCGTGTCCCTGTTCCAGAATCACGGCGACGCCAAGATCTACGCCATCGCGCTGGCCGCTACCACGCCCGTGATCCCGGAGATCCGCGTCTACAATAAGTAATATACATAAAAATATGGCAGGGCGCTATCCGGTGCCCTGCCACTTTTCAAAGGAAGCTCTGGTTCAATCGGCGAGAGCCGGCGAAAAAGATCTGCTGCTCAGCCGAAGACGATTGATTCAGAGGTTCCCAAAGGGAGAATGGCTATGAACAAAATCTGGATCGGCAACGGCCAGCTGGTCTTGCCGGACAAAATCGTCCCCGGCGGCTCCGTGCTGCTGGAGGGAAAGAAGATCGCGGCCGTCAACGTGCCCTGTCCGCCGGATGCCCGGCGGGTGGATGTGGACGGAAGCTATATTATGGCGGGCTTCGTGGATATCCATGTCCACGGCGGCGGCGACTCGGACTTTATGGATGAGGACGCTTCGGCGTTCCCAACCATTGCGAAAGCCCACTGCGCCCACGGCACCACCGCCCTGTGCCCCACCACCATGACCTGCGCGGATTCATTGCTGGAAAAGACCATCGACCTGTTTCTGGAAGCGGACAAGGAGCCGGAAAACGGTGCGGAGCTGCTGGGACTGCATCTGGAGGGCCCTTATTTCTCCGCTGCCTCCAAGGGCGCACAGCCCATTGGGGAGCAGCGTATCCCTGAGCGGGAGGATCTGGAGCGGATACTGCGGCGGGCGAAGGGAAGCATCCTGCGCTGGGACGCCGCGCCGGAGCTGCCGAATATGGAGCTGTTTGCCAAAGTCATGGCGGAAAACGGGGTTCTGACTTCTCTGGCGCACAGTGCGGCGACCGCGCCGCAGGCACTGCAGGCTTTTGACTGGGGATTTTCCCATGTGACGCATTTCTACAATGCCTGTACGACGTTCCACAAGAAGAACGGTCTGGTTTATTCCGGCATTGTGGAGGCGACCTACCTGCGCGACGATGTGACCATTGAACTCATCGGCGACGGACGCCACATTCCACGGGAGTCCATGCTGCTGGCACTGCGCATCAAGGGCGCGGACTCCATCGCTCTGATCACGGACGCCATGCGGGCGGCCGGTGTAAACTGCGAAAAATCCGTGCTGGGCGCCAGAACCACCGGCGTACCCGTGGTCATCCGGGACGACGTGGCGCAGCTGCCAGACCTCAGCTCTTACGCGGGCAGCATTGCCACCATGGACCGGTGCCTGCGCACGGCACATGTGCAGTACGGAATTCCTCTGCCGGAGGTCAGCAGAATGCTCTCCCTGACACCGGCGAGACTCTGCGGCGTTTCCGACCGCAAGGGTTCGCTGGAAAAGGGGAAGGACGGGGACGTGGTCGTGCTGTCCGGGGATTTCCAGGTGCAGCAGGTATACGCCCGGGGTGATCGGTGCGTATTCGAGACGTGAAGAACCTTTATATATTATCCATTGTATAAGATGCTGAAAAGAATAAGTTCTATATAGGGAATCGTAGGTAATGTTGATTGCAATTGTGGACGATTTGCTCTATACTATAGCCATAGCAGGTAAGCAGATTGTGAAATTTGCTGTAGTCGCGCAACTGCTAATCAATCAAACTGAGGAGGAACACAAATGAAAAAACTGTTCGCACTGCTTCTGGTGGCCATCATGGCGCTGAGCATGGTCGCCTGTGGCGCAGATAAGACTGCAACTACCGAAGCCCCCAAGACTGACGCTCCCGCTGCTCCCGCTGCCACTCAGGCGGAGACGACCGTGTCCGACGAGCCTGTGACCATCCACTGCCTGCACTACATGGTCGAGGGCAACAAGTCCGCCGGCCTTGAGAAGATCCAGGCCGCGTTCTCCGAGAAGTACCCCAACGTTACCTTTGAAAACAGCGCATACTCCCAGGGCACTGACTACTTTGCACAGCTGCAGACCGCGATCGCTTCCGGCGATATGCCCGAGATCATGATGGGCAACCCCGGCCTGTACACCGACCTGATCGATGGCGGCTACGTCATGGACCTGACCGGCAACGCCGTTATCGAAGGACTGGGTCTGACCCAGGCCGACATGGGCGACGTGTCCTATCAGGGCAAGTGGTACGCCTTCCCCGTGGACTTCAAGACCTGGGGCGTTTACTACAACAAGGACATCTTTGCTGAGCTGAATCTGGAAGTTCCCACCACCCAGACCGAGCTGCTGGAGATTTGCCAGAAGCTGAAGGACGCCGGTTACGATCCTTGGGCACAGTGGTATGCTGACGGCGCCTCCGTCGATATCGAAATGCGTCCTGTCGTCTGGACGGAAGCGATCCAGAACGGCGACAACGATATGTTCGAGAAGCTGATGAGCGGCGAGAAGAAGGTCGCTGACTATCCCTACTTCGCCAAGGGCCTGGAAGCCTGGGGCGCCCGTATGGGCAACTGGGCGCGCAATGACGCCACCTCCAACAAGCAGTCCGACGCTAACGAGATCTTCCTGTCCGGTCAGGCTGGCATGCTGTACCAGGGCACCTGGAACTACGGCTCCATCGAAGACCTGAAGTCCGACGACTTCAACTTCGGCTTCTTCTTCGTTCCCACCGACGACTCCGGCAAGGAGCCTGTCATGAACGTTCAGGTCGATCAGGCCTTCATGGTCAACCCCAAGGCTGAGAATGCTGACTGGGCCGTCAAGTTCATGGAGTTCTTCCTGAGCGAGCAGATGGGCACCTGGTCCGACGCGACCAAGCAGCCCTGCATCACCGGCGCTACCACCGAGAATACCACCGATTTCCTGAAGACCATTCTGGACGTGAAGGCCTCCGGCAACACTGTCGGCTACGGCGAGTTCACCGTTCCCTTCACCTCCGCTTACACCGCTGCTTACCGCAAGGCTCTGACCGCTTACGCCACCTACTGCTGCACCGGCAAGACTACCGACGGTGTCAACTCCGTGGAAAGCTGCATCGAGTACATGCAGGAGCTGTTCGACGAGGAATTCGCACAGGCTGGCCTGTAATGGCTGATATCACATTGTTCGTATAATTTAAGGGTCGGGTGGGCGCAGTCCGCTAGGACAGCGCCCACTCATCCCTCTTACCAGAAATAACGGCTAACCGGCCGCCACCATGAGAGGTGTGTGTATGCGCAAATTAAATATGCCGAGGCGGCTGTCTTCCAGTGCGGCCCGGACTCACGGCGGAAACATGCTGTTTATGCTGCCGACGATCATCCTGTTCTGCATTGTTGTCCTGATCCCATTCTTTCAGGGCATTCCCTATTCCTTCACCAACTGGAAGAGCATTGTCAGTGAAACGAAGGAATTCAACGGACTGAAAAACTACATCTACCTGATTAAAAACAAATATTTTCAGGATTCCCTGCTGGTCACCTTCAAGTTCACGATCCTGTATATGATCTCCGCGAACGTTATGGGACTGCTGCTGGCGCTGGCCATCCACAGGTCTTCCTGGTTCAATAATATTGCCAGAACCGTACTGTTCCTGCCCTTTACGGTGTCCGCGACGGCCGGTTCCATTGTCTGGTCCTACGTATTTACCGATGTTTACGGCACGATCACCGGTCTCGTCAGCCCGCTGGGTATGCCCGGCCAGATCATTTATGGTATGGTCGTCATCGGCGCATGGCGCGACATGGGTTACACCATGCTGATCTACATTGCGGCACTTCAGGCCGTTCCTCAGGATTATTATGAAGCGGCGACCGTGGACGGCGCCGGAAAGCTGCGTCAGTTCTTCTCCGTGACCGTTCCCAACATTGTGCCCGCGTTTACGACGAACGTGACGCTGCTGCTGGCATGGGGCCTGCGTACCTTCGATATGCCCATGGCCGTAGCCCGGAACGCCAGAGAAGGCCAGTTCACCGCGGTTTATGTCTATGACAGCATCTTCTCCAACAACAAGGCTGGCCTCGGTCAGGCAGCCGCTGTTATCCTGACCATCATTCTGGTGGTTCTGACCCAGATCGTTACACGCTCTCTGAGAAGACTGGAGGTTGAACAGTAATGGCAAGTTCGACGGTTATTGCTTCCCCTCACAAGCGTCTTCTGGACCGGCACACCCAAAAGAAGCTGGCCGGAATCGGCCGGGTAATCATGATTCTGCTGATTATGATTATTGTGGTGCTGCCGTTCTATGTGGCGGTGCTGTACTCCTTCCGCGCGCCGGACGCCATCACGGCCAACCGCCTTGCATGGCCGGAGCATCCGACCTTCCAGAACTATCTTCGGGTCATTTTTGAAAATGAAAGCTTCCTGACCGGCTACAAGAACAGCATCATCAACACTCTGCCCACGGTCGTGCTGCTGATGGTCATTACCTCCATGGCAAGCTGGGTCCTGGCGCGCCATGAGACAAGGTTCTATAACTTCATGTACGCCATCCTGACGCTGGGCCTGCTGATTCCCTTCCAGTGCTTTGAGCTGCCGCTGTACATCAACTGGTACAACGCCGGTCTTGTCAGCACGAACATTGGATTCATTGTTGCCCGCGCGGGCTTGCAGATATCCATCAGTCTGACGGCGGTCACCGGCTTTATCAAGACGGTGCCCCGCGACTTGGAGCAGGCGGCGATGATGGACGGCTGCAACCGGTTCCAGTGCTTCTGGAAGGTGGTCTTCCCCCTGATGACCCCCATCAACGTGACTCAGCTGGTTCTGAACACCCTGTTTATCTGGAATGACTACAGCACGTCGATCATTCTGCTTCGCAAGAAGTACTCCTTCACCCTGACGTTGGCACAGATCATTTACTTCAACGAGAATACGACCATGCTGAACGAGGCGTTTGCCTTCTTCATCATGGCCATGATCCCGATTCTGATCCTCTATCTGTGCATGCAGAAATACATTGTCAGCGGCATCACCGCTGGTGCGGTCAAGGGTTGATCCCGACAGTTTGGCACCGGCCTCAGGAAAGCCTGAGGCCGGTGTTTTCCATAACAGGAAATGTAAGAAAAGTAAAAAAATACGTTGCGGATGCCGACAAATTCTGTTATAATACTACAAAAAAGGAGGGCGTGCCGTTTTGACTGCCAAAAAAAGGAAATTCTGGAACATTCCGCCGGAAGAAGAACAGACGGGACTGCTCCTGTGGTTTCAGATTTTGCAGAAGCATTATCTGAAGCTGTTCGGCGCGAACGCCATAGCGGTTCTCAGTCTGCTGCCCTGCGCCTATTTTATTTATCTTCTGATACAGACCGGCGATGTTGTTTTCTGGGTGGTGGGGCTGGCACTTTTTGTGCTGGCGTCCCCCTGTCAGACCGGACTGCACAGTGTCTGCGTGCGGCTGGTTCACAGAATGCCGGTGTGGGTGAAGGACGAATTCATCAATGCGTGGAAGCAGGAGCGGAAGCCCTCCATGCTCCTCGGCCTGATTCTCGGCGTGCTGTGGTCGGTGCTGGCCTACGGGGCGTATATGGTGGTCGCGGTGGACGGCGGTATGTCTGTGGGATATCTTCTGATGATGCTGCTTGCGGCGTATTTCCTGACGGGGCTTACCCTGTTCGGCTATCAGCAGATCGCCATGCTGGAGCTGCCCTTTGGCACACAGCTGAAAAACGCGGCGCTTCTGATTTTTGCCGGGAAACTGCGCGCCTTCTTTGCCATCGTGGTGTGGGTCGGAATGCTTCTGGTTCCCGTGATCTACTACGGTCTGGCGGCGTACATATTGCTGGCGGGCTGGGTGGCCATCGGGGTCATGACGGCGAATGTCATTTTCGCGCCGGTGTTTTCCCGACTGTTTCTGACGGGAGAGCCGGAATGAAAAAGAAACTGGAACACATCTGGTACTATTACAAGTGGTATATTCTGGCCGCCGCGCTGGTGCTTCTGGTTGCGGCGAATTTCGTAGGAGAGTTGGGGCAGCGGCGTCAGCCGGACGGCGTGGTCAGCATTGTGACCACCTCTCAGGTGCCGGAGGAAACGGTTGAGAAGATAAGGGCGCTGTTTGAGACCCTTTGGGGAGACCGGAACCAGGACGGCGTTACGGACGTGGAAGTGAATGTGTACGCCTACGACGGAATGGGCTATCCCGGCGGCAGCGCGGACGACTACGCCGCCGCGGCCGTGCATCTGGCCTCGGAGATTCAGGCAGGGACTACGGATCTGTTTCTTTCGGACGCGGAAGAACTGATGCGGCAGGCAGAGCGCCTGCAATACTATGGCGCGTTCCGGGAGTATGACGCGCTGCACCGACTGGACTGCGCCGAGCTGGAAGATTTCGGTGTCTATGCCTTCCCGGAAAAGGCGGAAGCGCTGCTTGACATGCTTCGTTAAGAAAAATCCAACGGATGAGGAAGATGAGATAATGAGCTATCGTGTTTTGTTGATCGACGACAATCAGCTGGCGCTGGAATCCATGGAAAAGACCATCCCCTGGGCGGAGCATGATCTGGAGCTTGTGGGGTGCGCGTCCAATGGCATTCAGGGCTGCCAGATGATCCGCTCCCTCCGTCCGGACATCCTCATCAGCGATATCCAGATGCCGGAGATGGACGGGCTGACCATGCTGGAGCAGATGAAAAATGAACTGGCCAATTCCAGAGTCATTTTCATTACCGCCTACGACAAAATCGAATACGCGGCCAGAGCCATCCGCCTGTCTGCCTTTGATTTTCTGATGAAGCCCGTGAAAAACGAAGACCTGATCCAGTCTCTTGACCGGGCGGTGCAGAGTATGGACCGGGAGAACAGCAAGATCGAAAAGCAGGCGAAGGAGCAGACAATCCTCCGGCGCGCCCGGTTCCTGTCCGCCCTGACCGCCGGCTCCATGGAGGACATCGCCCACGCTTTTTCCGGTTTTGTGACCGGTATTCCCCAGAATTACTTTTTCATGATCGCGGAAACGGAGAGCCATGTCACGGAGCCGATCTCCCGGATGGAGTTTATGACGTTTCCGGAAAATGTGGAGATACTCAATGTGGTACTCAATCACCAGCTGGTCATGCTCTGCGCGATGACAGGGGAGAGCGGCCACTGGCAGAGCACTGCCAGAAGCATTGCCGCGACATTGCAGGAGAATTTCCTTGGACTGACCGTGGCCGTCAGCAACCTGTACAGCCGCCCGGAGGATTTTTACGTTGCCTATCAGGAGTGCCGCTGTGCGCTGCTGCGCCATGACATCAATGGAAGAACGGCGAGGGTGGAGTTTGCCTACGACTTGGAAGGCGACGCGCTGAAGCATACCCGGATCGAGGAGCTGGATCAGGTCTGCGAGAAGATCGCCCAGCACATTACCGACATCGACCCGGAACGGCTGTGGAGCATGATCCTGAAAAAGAGCGGCGGAAATATCCGCATTATCCGAACCACATTGTGGCTTCTGTGTACCAAGGTGATCCGCAGCAAGCTGGAACAGCATCAGTGGACGGAAGAAGCGGACATGATCGTCTACGACATCACCAAGATCACCCGGGAGCAGGAGGCCAGAGACTGGCTTCTCCGGTTTCTGGAGGAAGCCAACAGAAATACGTCGGGTCAGAACCACCGCTCCAATCTGGTTCGCAACGTGCTGGAATATATCCGCGGACACATCACCGACGGACTGGTGCTGGAAGAGGTGGCAAAGAAGTTCTACGTATCGCCCAACTATCTTTCCTGCATCATTCACAAGGAGACCGGCAAGACCTATCGCCAGCACGTGATCGAGGCGAAAATGACCGTGGCCAAGCAGATGCTGAACGATACCCGTATGCGGGTGGAGGATGTGGCCTACGCCGTGGGATATGAAAATTACATCAGCTTCTACAACGTTTTCAAACGAATCGAGCATATGAGTCCGTCGGAGTATCGTTTTCAGAAATGGAACGGAGAACAGTTATGATTCAGGCGTGGAAGGATCTGCGTTTTTCTGCCAAGCTGACCCTGATTTTCTTTCTGGTGCTGTCGCTGACCATCGGCGTGATCACGATTCGGCAGAGCTATTCCTCCTTCCGCCTTCTGGAAGAAAAAAGTCTGGAGGATATGGAAAATCTGGCAGAGCAGGTAATTTTGAACTTTACCCAGACCCTTGAGGATATAGAGAACAGCTGCTATGTCGCCATGATCTCCCGTGAGGTGCCGAAAAATATGAGCGGCAGCGCGACCTATGCCGTTCAGAAATATACTCTCGCGACCATGATCAGCAGCGCGACCTCCTATGATTACATCATGACGCGGAATTCTCAGAGGCAGCTGATCAGTACGGACTTCCGCAATGATATGCCCACTGAGCAGCGCAGTCAGATCGAGGCGGACTGCCGCACCATTCTGGAAGAACATCAGGAAAATACGTTGGGTTCCTGTCAATGGATCCGCATGGACAGCGGCCATGTGTATTTGCTGCGGGATGTTTACGACACCCAGCCCCTGCGGCATATGGGTGTTATTGTGCTGCACATTCGCCAGCCGTTTTTCGCGGCGAGCAGCGCTTCGGAGAATACCGGCTTCCTGTTTCTGGATAAGAACGGGGATTTCCTGACCTATACCGGCACGGAGTTGCCGGAGGGAATGACGGATGAAGTGATAGCGGACGCGCAGGCCGGGGCCCTTTCCAGCAAGAATAACTGGTCGGGCGGCGAGTATTTTGCGGTGTCAGTGGCGGGCAGCCAGTGGTCGGTCATTGTGATCTGCTCTACCCAATCTTATCGAACCGGCTGCCGCCAGATCATGCAGAACGGCATCGCACTGGGCGCGCTGGGACTTCTGGCGGGCATGGCTCTGGTGTATATCCTGACAAGATCCGTGCTGAAGAAGCTGGGCGAGATCAAGAAATCCATGAAGGAGGTTGCCAACGGCAATTTTGATTCCCGCATTGAGGTGACGGATGCCGACGATATCAGTCAGCTGGCCCTTGCCTTCAACGACATGAGCCAGAGAATCTCAGAGCTGATGGCGGAGCTGGTGGAAAAGGAGCGGATGCGGAGCAACGCGGAATTGCAGGTTCTGGAATACAAATGCCGCGCGCTGGAAACCCAGATCAGACCCCACTTTATTTACAACGCGCTGGAAGTGATCAGCTCCATGGCCAAAATCAAGGGAGAAACGGAAATGATCGACATTGTTCAGACGATCAGCCGGTATTTCCGCAACATCACCCAAAGCACCACCGACCAGTTTATTACAGTCCAGCAGGAATTCGACCGGTTGCAGGACTATACCCGCATTTATCAGTTCATGCACGGCGACCATCTGAAAACCGTTTTCTCCGCCCGGGAGACGGCGCGCAATGCCATGATCCCCACCATGATTTTACAGCCGGTGGTGGAGAATTCCCTGAAATACGGTCTGCGGTCTCAGGAGGAGGACTCTGAGATTCGGGTGCACGCCTACACGCAGGACGGAAAGCTGCTCATTACCATCCGGGACAACGGAAAAGGGCTGACGCAGGAGCAGATGGAAAAGCTGGAGAAGGGCGAGACTGCGGAAAGCAGCAGCTCCGGCATCGGCATGGCGAACGTCCGCCAGCGCCTGAAGCTGATCTACGGGGACAAGAGCAGCATTTCCTTCCGGAACCGCACCGCCGGCGGCGTGAAGGTCACGATCGAAATTCCCTTCACCTATTCAGAGCCGGACAGTCTGTGGGAGCTGGAGCAGATGGACGACTGGAGCGACTTGGACGAGTTGTGGTGATAGAGCTGCATATATACCAAATCAGATGCTTTCAGGAAAAAGCGTAAGTTTGGTGAATGGTGTAAAAAAGCTTTGGTAGTATAATATAATAACAGGCGTGAAAAAATAAACTTTTTCGTATATTATGGAGGTTTCGCCATGCTAAACTATCATGTCAAGGTCGGCCTGGTTCCCATTCGCAGAGACGTTACGCCCCGCCCCGGTATCTTTAACTGGGAAAAGGCGGAGGAGCGCTGCGCCGCAGCGGTAGCCTATATCGAGGAGCATTTCACTTCCGAGAACGTTTCCTTCGTGGATCTGAAGGGAATCAACGCCGTGGATGTTCTCTACAGCGACAAGGACGTGGACGCCGTTATCGAGCGCTTTCAGGCGGAGAAGGTGGACGCGGTATTCCTGATCAACGGCAATTTCGGCAATGAGGAAGTGGCCGGCGCGGTCGCCAAAGCCATCGGCAAGCCCGTGCTCCTGTGGGGCCCTCAGGACACCGTGTTTGAGGCGGACGGCACCCGGTATACCGATTCCCAGTGCGGCCTGTTCGGCATGAGCCGTCAGCTGCAGAGAATGAACGTTCCCTTTACTTACATCGAAAACTGCCGCATTGAAGACCCGATTTTCACCGAGGGCTTCCTGCGGTTCGTGGGCGTGGCCTGCGCGGTGAAGAACTTTAAGGGTATGCGTGTTGCTCAGGTGGGTATGCGTCCCAAGCCCTTCTGCTCCGTGATCTTCAACGAGAGCGACCTGATGGACAAGTTCGACATCCATGTCATCCCCGTCAATCTGGCCGTGATTCAGGACAAGTATAACCGGATTCTGGAGACCCGGAAGGACGAGCTGGCTGAAGGTGTTGCCAAGCTGCGCCAGATGTACGAGATCGACGACCTGTCCGAGCCGGTGCTGGACAAGGTGTATGCTTTCGTGCTGCTGTATGAGGAAATTTTTGAAGAGTACAACGTGACCGCCGTTTCCGCGGAGTGCTGGACTGCCATGCAGCTGATGGTGGGTGCTATGCCCTGCGCTGCCTATCCCTTGCTCGCGGACATGGGCTATATCATCGGCTGCGAGAGCGACATGCACGCGACCCTGACGCAGGTTGTGCTGAAGAGCCTGACTCTGGGACAGAAGAAGCCCTTCCTTGGCGAATTCACCACCCGTCACCCCAGCGATCGGAACGTGGAGCTGCTGTGGCACTGCGGCCCCTTTGCCTATTCCCTGAAAAAGCATGGTACCGGCGCGAAGATGGTCAACATGCGTCAGTGGATGCAGGTGGAGGACGGCCATTTCACCGTGGCGCGTATCGATCAGGATCACGGCAACTATTCCATTGCCGTCTGCGAGTGCGACAGCGCGGAAGGCCCCTACACCTTCGGCTCCTACATGTGGGGCAAGTTCAAGGATCTGCCCGGGGTGGAGCGCAAGCTCATCGAAGGCCCCTACATCCATCACATGTCCGAGATCGAGGGCAGCCTGACGGATTCCATCCGGGAATTCTGCAAGTACGTACCCGGTCTGACCTTTGACGGCCTCGACTGATTATGAAAAACACCGCTGCTGAAAAGCGGCGGTGTTTCTATATGACAAAATATCCAAAACAGATACTGAAATTTCGTTACAATTATTCCCGTATCGACTTGCAAAATGATAGTTGCTGTGGTATAGTGATGCTGAGATTGTAATAGAGATTCTATTTGCATCTTTTAAACGCGGAAAAACTGAAATTTTATTACATAACAGGAGGAAGCATTATGATTTACGATCTGAAGAAGATTCTGGACATTGGTGAGGAGAACGGCTTCGCCGTACCCGCTTTCAATGTGTACAATCTGGAAACCGTTATGGGCGTTATGCAGGCAGCCGAGGAGACCGGCGCCCCCGTCATTTTCCAGATGTACAGCCGCCTGTTTGATTCCCAGATCGCCCAGTACGTCGCCCCCATCATCCGGGAGGCCATGAACAACATGAAGACCCCCGTGGCCTTCCATCTGGATCACGGCGCGGGTGTTCCCGAGGTTCTGCGGGCGTTCCGCTACGGCGCGACGGGCGTTATGATCGACGCTTCCAGAAAGCCCCTGGAAGAGAACATTGCAATCACCAAGGGCGTTGTGGAGATGGCCGCGGAAATGGGCATTGGCGTCGAGGGCGAGCTGGGCGAAGTCGGCAAGGCCGCCGAGGGTGTTTCCAAGGATTACACCAAGGTGGAGGATGCCGCGAAGTTCGTGAACGAGACCGGCGTCTGCGCGCTGGCTGTGGCGGTGGGCACTGCCCACGGTCATTACAAGCAGGCTCCCGTTCTGGCGCTGAAGCGGATCGAGGAGCTGCACGAGGGTCAGAAGGCCCATCTGGTGCTGCACGGCGGCTCCGGCGTTCCCGACGATCAGATCGCGGCGGCGGTCAAGGCCGGTATCCGCAAAATCAACTTCGGCACCGACGTCTGCTGCTCACTGCTGGACGGCATCCGGGCGGTCGATCCCTCCATTCTGGCGCTGGATCTGTTCATGCAGGGTCCCACTGCCCGGGTGAAGGACTTCGCCGTCAGCAAAATCAAGCTTCTGGGAGCGGATAAATAATGGCAAGTGTAGTTGGCATCGGCGCTGCGGTCTTCGATATTCTGATGACCGTGGACGCTTTCCCCCGGGAGGATACCAAACTCCGGGGTCTGGAAACCAAATTCCAGTGCGGCGGCCCCTGCGCTACCGGACTGGTGGCCATCAGCAAGCTGGGGGAGTCCGCAAGCTATATGGGCACCGTGGGCGACGATATGTACGGCACCTTTGTGAAGGCCGAAATGGAGCGCTACGGGGTGGATACCTCCTGCGTGAAGGTGAATCCCGGCCTGACCTTCCACAGTGTCGTTCTGCTGAACGTCAGCAACAGCAGCCGCACCTGCGTATGGAACCGGGGAGAAGCGGCGGCGCCTACGGTGGAGGACGTCGATCTGGACGTTCTGAAACAGGCAAAGTATCTGCATCTGGACGGCAACCAGCTGGACTGCGCTATTTTCGCGGCAAAAAAGGCCCATGAAATGGGCGTCACGGTCAGCATGGACGCGGGCGGCGCTTACCCGAACATTGAAAAGCTTCTGCCGCTGGTGGATGTGCTGATTCCCAGCGAGGAATTTTCCATGAAGGTCACTGGCTGCGCCACGGCCAAGGAAGCCGCCGCGGTACTGCAGGAGCGGTACCATCCCCAGATACTGGTGATCACGCAGGGCAGCAAGGGCGGCTTTATCTGGGAGAACGGCAGGGAAGTCCGTTATCCCGTGTTCCCCGTGAAGGCAATCGACTCCAACGGCGCGGGAGACACCTTCCACGGCGCGTTTGTTGCGGCGCGGCTGAAGGGCATGGACGTGTATGAAGCCTGCCGTTTTGCCTCCGCTACCTCTGCCCTGAAATGCACCCGCTTCGGCGCGCAGCAGGGTATTCCCGGCTACGAGGAAGTTCTGGAATTCATGAAGACCCACGAGGGAGTTGTGTACGATGGATAATTTGCAGAAATTACAGGCGGCAAATCCCCATATTCAGATCCACACCATCCATGAAGCGGCGTTCCGGCGCTACGGCAGCGTGATTCAGGAGGACACTTCCGCGTTCTGCGCAGCGGCGGAGACCATCCCGTTCCCGGAGACGGGGAGCAAGTACGTTGCTTCGACCCCGGAACTGGACGAGATTCCGGAAGCGGCGAAGCTGCGGGAAGACCACTGCGGCGGTCTGGATGAGCAGATCGGCCTGTGCTGGGGGCATTCCAATCAGCTCAACGCTCTGGAGTGGCATACCTGCAACGAATTCAACATTGCCGTCCGGGAGCTGGTTCTGCTGCTGGCGAAGCGGGAGGATCTGGACGAGGACGGCCGGCTGAACGCGGACAAGGTGCAGGCGTTTTATCTGGCGCAGGGCGAGATGATCGAGGTGTATTCGGACACCCTGCATTTCTGCCCCTGTGAGGTGACGGGCAGCGGCTTCAGCTGCATCGTGGGATTGCAGCGTGGAACGAATCTGCCTATTGCCCCGGAGCAGAAGGTGAATAAGCTCTGGGCGGCCAACAAATGGCTGCTGGGACACGAGGCGAACACCGGTCTCATCGAGCGGGGCGCGTTCCCGGGAATTTACGGGGAAAACTGGAAGATCAATCCGATCAGATAATCAGGAGGCGGAAAGCATTGGAAAAGGTAATCAACGGAGTTTCCTGCCGTGTGGTGGAAAAGGAATGGGACGTGTACTTTGACATGGCGCTGACCATGTTTGAGGAGATCGTCAAAAATAACCAGGCGGGGAAGCCGTCGGTGTTTATTGTCCCGGTGGGGCCTACGGATCAGTACCCCATTCTGGCGAAGCTGATCAACAGCCAGCGGGTATCTCTGAAAAACGTCCACTTCTTCAACATGGACGAGTATCTGGTTTCTCCGACCCAGTGGATCAGCGAGGACGACCCCATGAGCTTCCACGGCCGGATGAAGCGGGAATTCTATGACCGGGTGGATGAGAGTCTGGTCATGCCGGAGTCTCAGCGGCATTTCCCGGAGCCGGGACATGAAAAAGAGTACGACGAGTTGATCGCCGGTTTGGGCGGCGTGGATATGTGCTTTGGCGGACTGGGCATCAACGGTCATGTGGCCTTCAACGAGGCGGCGGAAGCCGACGATCCCATCACCGCGGACGCGTATGCCGATCTGGGGACCCGTGTGCTGCCCATCAGCCGGGAGACCCGGGCGGTCAATGCCTTCGGCTACCAGCGCGGCGATCTGGCGGGAATGCCGGAATGGTGCATCACCGTGGGCATGAAGCAGATACTGTCTTCTGAAAAGGTGTATATCGCGCTGAACCGCCCATGGCAGAGCGGGCCGCTGAAGCATGTGCTGCATGGGGAAATGGTTCCCCAGTGGCCGGGTTCTCTGCTTCGCAGACTGCCCGACGTGCGCTTCTGCATGACGGAGGATATCGCACGGGGGATCGTGTAAGCAATAAAAAATGTTCCATTCTTTTTGAATGGAACATTTTTGTTGCAATTTTAAGGGGATATTGTCACAAAAACGGGAAAAACGGATTACTGCTCCTTCTCCGAAGAATCCTCCGGCTTGCTGTAGTATTCTTTCAGCAGCAGAACAAGATACCGCACGACGAAGACAATGCCGCCGCCGAGCACGACGATGCCGAGCAGCAAAACCTTGACGCTGGGGGCGTCGGCACCGCCGGCAATATATGCCTGAACGATTTTTGCCAGCATGTACGCAAGAAGCAGCAGAGCGGTGCCGTTCAGAATAATACGGTTTCCCACCTGCGTGGATTTGTTCTGTTTGCTCATGGTGTAAGCCTCCTTCGCTTTTGTACAAGGATACGGTATTTTTTCCAAAATGTCAATATCGGCAGAAATAATGATTGACAATACCCGGTCTCGGCTGTTATTGTGATGGGTAGAAATGAGGTGTGCATATGGAACAGTTACAGAAACTGATCGACGAATATGTGAAATGGACGCAGGAAAACCGGATGGCGGGGAAGAAGATCGCCGTCTACCTCGGCTTGCAGGTGGAGCAAAGCCCGAAACATGCCGCTTTTTATGAGGCGGTGGGGGAGTGGGCGAAGACGTTTGCCTCTTCGCAGCCGGAGCATGAGCAGACGGTGGCGGCGGTGCGGTTGCTGCTGTTTTCCGCCGGGGAGCATCTGGGCAGTGAGGCGGAATGGTATCTGATCGCCATTCAGAACTACGCGAAGGACTTCCTTGGTGAGCTGAGCACGGAGGAAAAGGCACAGCTGGGGGAAGAATACCGGAAGAAATACCCCTCAGGCAGGCGGCTTCCCCTGCAGAATGAGATTTACAGGCTCCTTTCCGGCGAGAAGAAGAAACCTTTCTGGAAATGGCATATCAGACAAAAATCCAAAGGGTAGAACCAAAGGTTACAGAACCTTGCTTTATGAAACCGCGACCTGCACCGGATAAGCAGTTGTCACTACAAATAAGTGTGAAATTCCCAAGGCTTCAAAACCTTGGGAATTTCTTTTTTCTGTACGCTTTCCTTTTGGAAAAGACTATGTTATACTGTTTTCATACTATAATGAGAAGGACGGTAACGGGCATGGCGGTACAGAATACCTCTCTGGCGGCGCTGCTGCTGAGAATCGAAAATTCCCTTCCAAACCTCAGCAAATCCGAGCGGAAAGTGGCGGAGTATATCCGGGGAAATCCCCGGGGGATCATCGACCTGTCGGTGGCGGCGCTGGCGGATGCCTGCGGCGTTTCGGACCCCACGGTTGTTCGGGCTTACAAGAAGCTGGGCTTCAGCGGCTATGAGGACCTGAAGCTGACGCTGGCGCAGGCGACGGTTTCTCCGGACGAGATCATCCACGAGGAGATCAGCGCCGAGGATTCCGTGCAGGCAGTGCGGGACAAGGTGTTCCAGAGCGCCGTGCTGGCCTTGCAGTTCACCCGGGACATGCTGGAGCCGGAAACCCTGGCAGCGGCGGCGCAGCTGCTGATGAACGCCCGGAAAATCGTGATCTTCGGTCTGGGCGGCTCCGCGCCTGTGGCCATGGACTTGCACCACAAGCTGCTGCGGCTTGGCCTGAACGCCGCGGTTTACACCGACCCCCATTTGCAGGTGATCGCCTGCAATTATTTGGACGAGCGGGACGCAGTATTCGCCGTCAGCCATTCCGGCAGCTCCCGCTGCGTGGTGGACAGCACCCAAACCGCAAAGCATCGGGGGGCAAAGGTCATCTCCCTGACCAGCGCGGGCAAAAATCCCCTGTCCAAGCTGGCGGACATCAGCCTGAACACGAACTCCAAGGAGACAAAATACCGGGTCGTGTCCATCGCCTCCCGGGTGGCGGCGCTGACCATCGCGGACTCCATCTACACTTATATCGCCATGCGGACGGACGGGGCAAAGTCCCTGCAAATCGAAAAGAGTATGGAAAGCCTGAAATACTGAGGAGGTTCTTGACAGAATTGGCGAAATGCCTAAATCTGGAGGTGTAATTTCGTTACAATTATTCTTGCCGGTGCTTGAAAATCTGATTACAATGTGCTATATTTATGACGAGGATGTAATGCGAATACAATTCTAAGCGAAAAATGATTCTCAAATGTGAAATTTCATTACAAAATCAGAAAGGGAGAAGCACCATGCAAGACAAGTCTTTGATGTTCTACATGATCCGTTCCGAGTTGGAGGACGCGGTCGGTGTAGAAAACGTATCCACCAAGGAAATTGAACGTGCGGTATATTCCGTGGACTATTTCTGGCTCAGCCGGAAATGGCAGGATGCCGGTGAGCAGGGTCCCATGCCTGATATCATCGTTCGCCCCGGCACCACCGAGGAAGTATCCAAGGTCATGAAGATCGCCAACTACTATAAAATTCCCGTCACCACATGGGGCGGCGGCTCCGGAAGTCAGGGCGGCGCTCTGCCGGTGGCCGGCGGCATTCTGCTGGACATCAAGCGTCTGGACAAGCTCATCGAGCTGAACACCGAGGCGGGCTTCGTCACCTGCGAGACCGGCATGATCTTTGCCACGCTGGAAGATCTGGTCAACGAAAAGGGCTATTCCGTGATGCACCTGCCTTCCTGCATGACCTGCTGCACCGTGGGCGGCGCGCTGGCGCACAACGGCATCGGTATTCTCTCCACCAAGTACGGCAAGATGGACGATATGTGCCTGTCTCTGGAAGTGGTTCTGCCCAACGGCGATATCATCAACACCCTGCCCGTGCCGAAGCACTCCTCCGGCCCCAACCTGATCCCCTTCTTCGTCGGCTCCGAGGGTACTCTGGGCATCATGACCAAGGCCAAGTTCAAGATCGTCAAGCAGCCCGAGACCCGCATTCACCATGCGTTCCTGTTCTCCGACATCCACGTGGGCTATCAGGCCTGCCGGGAGATCGTGCAGGCGGTGAAGCCCTCCATCGTGCGTCTGTTTGATGAGGCGGAGACCGTCTCCATCATCAAGAAGATCATCGGCTTTGAGAAGCGCGGCTCCTTCCTGAACCTGACGCTGGAAGGCTACGAGAAGGTCGTCGCTGCCGAGCTGGAGATCGTTCTGGACATCGCCAAGAAGTACGGCGCGGAAGATCTGGGCACGGAATACGGCGAAAAGTGGTTCCAGAACCGCATTACCTTCTTCTATCCCGACAATATCATGGATCTGCCCCAGATGTTCGGCACGCTGGATACCGTGGCGACCCACGACAATATTGAGAAGATCTACCGGGCGATGAAGGCCGCCGTGGAGGATAACTTCAAGGATTACGGCGTCCGCTTCATCTCCCACAGCTCCCACTGGTACGACTGGGGCGCCATGAACTATTCCCGCTTCATCATCGACAATCCCCCCAAGGACCCCGAGGAAGCCCTCCGCCTGCACAATCAGGTCTGGAACTGCGGCGTCCGCGCGGCGCTGGCCAACGGCGGCGTGCTGAACGATCACCACGGCGTCGGCCTGAAGCTGTCCCGTCTGGTGAAAGAGCAGTACGGCCCCGCCATTCAGGTGCTGCAGGCGCTGAAGAAGGAGCTTGACCCCAATGGTATCATGAACCCCTACAAGCTGGGTCTGTAAGGAAAGGATAGGAGGTAACAATATGATTAGTCAGAATGCCCTGCATCATGCGGAAAAGTGCCGCTTCTGCTGGATGTGCCGCCATCTGTGCCCTGTCCAGCACCAGACCGGTAAGGAACTGAACACCCCCCGCGCCAAGGGCCTGCTGCTGAGCATGGTCAACAAGAAGGCACAGGAGTTTGACAAGGATATGGGTCAGGCCATGTACGAGTGCCTGCTGTGCGACGCCTGCACCAATGACTGCGCCACCGGCTATCAGCCGCCGCTGTTCATCCGGGAAGCCCGCACCGAAGCCGTGGTCAGCGAGGTCGCTCCGGAGAGCGTCATGAATCTGATCGAAAACGTGGAGACCACCGGCAACATCTACGGTGTGGAGAAGCCCTCCTACGGTCAGGACGGCACTGACGTTCTGGTGTACATCGGCGAAGTCGCCGCCATCAAGGTTCCGGAAATGGCGAAGCATCTGCTGGCGCTGCTGGCAAAGGCGGGCGTTTCCGCCAAGGTTCTTGCCAATGAGCCTGCCTCCGGCGTGATGCTGGGCGACCTGATGGGCTACACCGAGGAAGTCCGCAAGCAGGCCGAAGTGTGCGCCAAGGCGCTGAACGAAACGGGTCTTCCCGTCGTGGTTCTGGACAGCTACGACGCCGAAATCATGACCCAGAAGTACCCCGAGTGGGGCTGCGAGATCACCGCCGGCGTCACCACTGCCACCGCTTTCGTCGCCAGGCTGCTGGAAGAGAAGAAGCTTTCCCCCAAGGCTGCCCTGGGTATCGTGGGCGCCTGCCACGATGACGACCGTCTGGCGCGTACCTTCCACGAGTTCGCCCCGGTGCGCAGTATTGCCAAGGCCGCGGGCTACGAGCTGACGGAGATGTTCAATCACGAGAAGCTGGCGAAGTCCTGCGGCACCGCCGTTGCCTACGGCTATATGCCCGAGCTGGTGACCCGCATTGCGGGCGGCCGCTGGGACGATCTGACCCGCACCGATGCCAAGGCGATGCTGGTGGCGTGTCCCGAAACATGGCTGTGCTTCAGCCTGTGCGTTCCCGAGGGCTATCAGCTGGTAGACCTGTTCGGCGCGCTGCTGTAAAACGAATATGAAACACATTCTTGTCTGTGTAAAGGCGGTACCCGTTTCCTCCTCTGTTGAGGTGGACGGTCAGCACCGGTTAAAGCGGGATGGGGCCAGTTTGCAATGGAATATTGCGGATGAGTCCGCGCTGGAGGCCGCTTTCCGTCTGGCGGACAGGGATGGCAGTGTCACAGTCCTGACAATGGGTCCTCCAAAACTGGAGGGCCCATTGCTGGAATTGCTGGCAAGAGGGGCCAATCGGGCGGTACTCATTACCGACCGTCTCATGGCCGGGGCGGACACCCGGGCGACTGCCCGGGCGCTGGCTTCGGCGGCGGAAAAGCTGGGGCCGTTTGATGCCGTTTTCTGCGGCTGCAAGGCCATCGACGGGGAGACCGGGCAGGTTCCCGGCGAACTGGCGGCGGCGCTGGGGCTTCCCTGCATCTCCAATGCGGAAAAGGTGGAGACGGCGGGGGACGAACTGCTGGTCACCCGGCGGCTGGAGGACGGCGTTCAGAACCTGACCGTTTCCGGGTCAGCGATGGTCAGCTTCAGCAGCTATTCCTATCCGCTGCGTCTTGCCGGAATTCTGGGAATGCGCCGGGCAAGGAAAACCCCGGTGGAGATTCTGACAGCCGCCGATCTGGGTTTGACCCCGGAGGACTGCGGCCTGAAAGGGTCGCTTACCAAGGTCGTGGCAATGGAATCCCGCTTCCCCGGTTTGCGCCGGGGGCCAAAGGAAACGGATTTGGACGCGGGTGTGCAGAATCTGCGCGTGCTTCTGCGGGAGGTGCGGCCATGAAGGAGATTCTGGTGTTATGCCCCTTCGGCGTGGATAAGGGCCTGCTCAGCAAGGCCGCCCGGCTTTCCGGCGGCGAACTGCGGGCTTTGGTTCCGGCGGGGGAGGCTGAAACCGCCGCGGAATATGGCGCAGGCCGCATTTTTGAACTCAGTGCCCCGGAAATTGGGGACGAAAGCGCTTTTGCCGCCTTTCTGTCGGAGACGATCCGCCGATGGGGTAGCCAGATCGTTCTGGCTCCGGCGACGGTGCGGATGCGGAATATTATGCCCATGCTTGCGTGGCAGCTGGACGCGGGACTGACGGCGGACTGCACCGCCCTGCGTATGGAGGGGGAGCAGCTGATTCAGACCCGTCCGGCATTTGGAAATTCCCTGATGGCGGACATCCGCTCTTTGAGTGAGATTCAGATGGCCACCGTCCGACCGGGAACGTTCCGTCCGGAGAAGCAGGCGGCCAAAACGCCGGACGTGCAAACCATCACCTATACCCCAGACGAGCGGGTGAATCTCCATTCCTTCGGAAGCTTTGCACAGGGAAAGCCCCTGTCTCAGGCGGAAATCATCGTAGCGGGGGGCATGGGCGTCGGCTCCCAAGCGGGCTTTAAGAAGCTGGGAGCGCTGGCAAGAAAGCTGGGGGGCAGCCTGGGAGCGTCCCGCACGGCTGTGGAAGCGGGATTTGCGCCCTACCGCTGTCAGGTGGGCATGACGGGCATTACGGTCTGCCCGAAGCTGTACATCGCCGTGGGAATCAGCGGTGCGGTGCAGCACTTGGCCGGTATGTCCGGCTCCGGGAAGGTCGTCGCCATCAATTCGGACCCGAAGGCACCGATTTTTGACTATGCCGATTACGGCATCGTCGGGGATTGGGAAGCCGTTGTAGATAAACTTCTTAAGGAGGAAAACTTATGAATTACAAGAAAACCTATGTTCCCGCCAAGGGCTACACGCCCATCTGCAAGATCGGCGAGTGCAGCCTGAAAAAGCTGGAGTTCGGCATCATCGAGCTGGACGCCGGGGAGAAGCTGCCTTTCTACACCGAAGACCGGGAAGTCGCCTTCATCATGCTGGAGGGCCACTGCAACGTTTCCTTCGACGGTGAGCGCTATGAGAACGTGGGCAACCGCGCCAACGTATTTGAAAACCGCAAGGCCGAGAGCTTCTATATGCCCCGTGAGCAGCATCTGGAGATCGAAGCCATCGACCATATCAAGATCGCCGTCTGCGGCACACCCGTGAAGGAAAAGACCGCCCCGCAGGTGCTTCGGGAAGACCACGTGGTGCTGAAGCTGCTGGGCCGCGTTCCCTTCCAGAGAGAGACCAGCTTCATCATCGACGGCAATTCCAACGCAAAAGTCCTGACCATCGGCGAGGCCTACTGCACCGAGGGCAACTGGGCTGGCTTCCCGCCTCACAAGCACGACGAGGACAATATGCCCGCCGAGTGCATCGCCGAGGAAATTTACTACTTCCTGTTTGACCCCAGGCAGGGCTTTGCCGTGCAGTGTCTGTACACCGCCGACGGCTCCCTGGATGAGGCCTACCGGGTGAAGAACGACGAGCTGGTGGAGTTCCCCTACGGCTACCACACCACCGTTTCCACCCCCGGCTACCAGACCTACTTCCTGTGGCTGATGGCGGGCGACTATCAGGGCTTCAACCGCAGCAACGACCCGGAGCACGACTGGGTCAAATAATTTCCTTTTATCCCCGGATGAACAGCTGCATAGGTTCATCCGGGGCATCTTCAATAGGATGGTGCGTATATGACAGATTATGTTTTGGGTGTGGATATCGGCAGCGGCAGCGTGAAGCTGACGCTGCTCAGCCGGGAAGGGAAGATCGCTGCCACCGCCGGCTGTGAGTATCCCACCTATTATCCTCACGTCGGCTGGTGTGAGCAGGACCCGGAGGACTGGTGCCGGGCGTTCAAGACCGCCTTCGGGGATATTCTGAAAACGGCGGGCGTCGGGGCGGAGCGGATCAAGGCGCTGTCCTTTGACGCGGCCACCCACACGGCGGTGCTGCTGGGTCAGCAGAAGCAGGTGCTGCGCCGGGCGATTCTCTGGACAGATCAGCGCAGCAAGGACGAGGTGCAGGAGCTGAAGGACACCTGCCTGGATACCATTATGGATCAGGCGGTGAACGCCCCCACCACGGTCTGGACGCTGCCTCAGCTGATGTGGCTGCGTAAGCACGAGCCGGACATCTGGGGACAGATCCGCTACCTTCTTTTTGCCAAGGACTATCTGCGCTTCCGCATGACCGGCACCATGGAGACGGATACCATCGACGCGGAGGGCTCCATGTTCTACGATACCAGGCGGGAACGCTGGTCGGAGGAACTGTGCGCGGTGGGCGGCATCCGGAAGGAATGGCTGCCCCGTCTGTGCAGACCCACGGATGTGGCGGGCACCATGACCGGAGAACGGGCAGCGGAGTTCGGCCTTGCGGAGGGAACCCGGGTGCTGGTAGGTACTACGGACACGGTGATGGAGCTTTTCGCGGCGGGCAATGTGGAGCCGGGTCACGCCACGGTGAAGCTGGCCACCGCCGGGCGTATCTGCATCGTGACCGATCATGCGCTGGATTCCAAATTCATTTTCAACTACCGCCATGTGGTGCCTGGGCTGTGGTATCCCGGCACGGCGACGGCCAGCTGCGCCGCCAGCTACCGCTGGTATCGGGACACCATCGGCCGGGAGCCGTTTGCTGAGCTGAACGTTCCGGCGGAGAAGATCGCTCCGGGCAGCGACGGCCTGATGTTCCACCCCTACTTAAACGGCGAGCTGACGCCCTACAATGACCCGGACCTGAAGGGCAGCTATACCGGCATCAGCTCCAGCCACACCACTGCCCACTTCACCCGGGCTACGCTGGAGGGCGTCGCCATGAGCCTGAAGGACTGCCTGAACACCCTGAACGGACTGGGCGTGGAAATGAAGCGGGTGCGCATCATCGGCGGCGGCGCGAAGGGAATGCTCTGGCGTCAGATCGTGGCGGATATTCTGGGACTGGAGCTGCAGAAGGTCAAGGTGGACGATTCTTCCTTCGGCACGGCCATGCTGACCGCCGTAGGCATCGGCTGGTTTGACAGCTTCGCCCACGCGGCGGAAACCTGCGTGGAGATCGACTCCGTTTCCAAGCCCGACCCGGCGACCCACGAACTTTACGAGAAGCTGTTCCTGAAATACAAGGCGGTGCATGACGCGCTGGCGCCCATTTACCGGGGGTGAGCCATGACAAAGGAAATACCGATTCTGGACAGCTGCGACGTGCTGGTCTGCGGCGGCGGGTTCGGCGGAATTTCCGCCGCGCTGGCGGCGGCAAGGCTGGGGAAACGGGTGATTCTGCTGGAAAAGCAGTACATTCTGGGCGGTCTGGGGACGGCGGGACTGGTCACTATTTATCTCCCGCTGTGTGACGGCGTCGGCCATCAGGTTTCCTTCGGACTGGCGGAGGAACTGCTCAGGCTGTCCATTTCCATGGGCGCGGAGGACGAATACCCTGCCAATTGGCTGGATAGGACAGACCCGGCGGGGCGGACGGAAAAGGATCACCGCTTCCGTGTGCGCTATAACCCATGGCTCTTTGCCATTCTGGCCGAGCAGGAACTGGTAAAGGCGGGGGTGAAGATTCTCTACGGCTGTTACGCTGTGGACGCGGAGGTGCGGGAAGACCGCATTCATTCGGTCATTGTGGAAAGCATCTCCGGCAGGCAGAGGATATGCACCCGCACCGTGGTGGACGCCACGGGAGACGCCTGCATTGCCCATCTTGCCGGCGCGCCGACGGAAACCAATCAGCAGGGCAACATTCTGGCGGCGTGGTACTACTCTCAGGGCAGCGAGGGTTATCGGCTCAACATGCTGGGCTTTTCAGACGTTCCGGCGGAGGAAGACGCCGGACGGACGGCGCGTCCCCTGCTTGACCGCCGGTTCGGCGGACTTGGCTGCGGGGAAGTGTCGGAAATGATGCAGTATTCCCACGCATCGACCCTGAATGACATCCGGAAGAAGCGCCGCAGCGACCCTTCGTGGGTGCCTACCGCCATTGCGACCATGCCCCAACTGCGTATGACCCGACGGATTCAGGGGGAATATACGCTGGACGAAGGGGAAATGCACAAATATTTCGCCGATTCCGTCGGCATGGTCTCCGACTGGAGAAAGCGGGGGCCGATTTACGAGGTCCCGTTTTCCACGCTGTATTCCGCCAAGGTGAAGAATCTGATCATGGCGGGGCGGTGTACCTCCGTGACGGACGCCATGTGGGATATCATGCGGGTGATCCCCTGCTGCGCTGTCACCGGACAGGCTGCCGGTACCGCGGCCGCGCTGACGGAGGATTTTTCCGCAATGGATATCCGGCAGCTGCAGCAGACGCTGAAGAATAGCGGCGTGATCCTCCACGAGCGGGAGCTGAATATTGGAAAATTATAAGCGAATCCAAAAATTATAATTGAAAAAGCTCCCAAAATAATGTATTCTTATAAAGTACAGACACTGGTTCTATGATACCCTGCACCGGCTGTGCAGGAAAGCATTCCGGAGGTTCGGCTTCCCGCGGAACACCGGAAAACAACAAAAAAATTTAAGAAATGAGGTACTCTTATGGCATATCAACACTGGTCCTATGACACCCTGCACCGGCTGTGCATGGAAGCGTTCCAGAAGTTCGGCTTCACCGAAGCGGAGGCCGATATCATTCAGGACGTTCTGCTGACTGCCGACCTGTACGGCATCGAGTCCCACGGTATGCAGCGGATGGTCCGCTACCACAAGTGCATCGAAAAAGGCATGATCGACGTCCATGCCAAGCCCGAAGTGGTGTTCGAGACCCCCATCTCCGCCGTCATCGACGCCCATGAGGCCATGGGACAGCTGGTTTCCCATAAGGCCATGGAAATGGCCATCGAGAAGGCCAAGACCACCGGCGTGGGCATCGTCTCCGTCCGGAACTCCAACCACTACGGCATCGCGGGTTACTATGCCAAGATGGCCTGCAAGGAAGGTCTGATGGGTTTCTCCTGCACCAACAGCGAAGCCATCATGGTTCCCACCTTTGCCCGGAAGGCCATGCTGGGCTCCAACCCCATCGCCTGCGCGTTCCCCGCCGAGCCCTATGATTTCTTCTTCGACGCTTCCACCACGGTCGTCACCCGCGGTAAGCTGGAGATGTACAACAAGATGGAAAAGCCCCTGCCCGAAGGCTGGGCGCTGGACAAGGACGGTCATCCCTCCACCAACGCTCCTGACGTGCTGGCGAATATCGTGGCGAAAAAGGGCGGCGGCATCATGCCTCTGGGCGGCTCCACGGAGCAGCTGGGCAGCCACAAGGGCTACGGCTATGGTATGCTGTGTGAGATCTTCTCCTCCATCCTGTCCATGGGCGCTACCTCCAATTACTGCATGACCGGCGGAAAGGGTCAGATCTGCCATGGCTTTATGGCTATCAACCCCGCCTACTTCGGCGACCCCGCCGCCATCAAGGAGCATTTCTCCAAGTACCTGCAGGAGCTGCGGGACGCGCCCAAGGCCGACGGTCAGGAGCGTATCTACACCCACGGCGAGAAGGAAGTTGCCGCGGTGAAGCGCATCATGGAAAACGGCATCCCCGTCAACGACAACACCATGGTGGAAGTCCTTGACCTGTGCAACTATCTGGGCATGGACTTTGGCGCTTACTTCGGCGACTATCGTCCTCCCGTCAAGAAGGACGTTTTCAAGGGCAACTATTAAAAAACATAATTGGAAACCGGCCAACCGCCGGTTCCCGATGACAAACGTGTGGGAGGATTCTTTATGATCGCGATTCCTTACGGCAAAAGCCATCTGGATGTTGCATTTCCCTATAACGGTCTGCTGACCTCCCGTGTGGACGAGCTGAAAAGCGACCGCACCGGCAGGGAGCTGGTGGAGGAAGCCATGGCGTCGCCCATGGGAACGCCCGGTCTTGCCGCGCTGGCGGCAGGGAAGAAGCGCTGTACCATCATCATTTCCGACCACACCCGCCCCGTGCCCAGCCGGGACATCCTGCCCCCCATGCTGGCGCAGCTCCGGCAGGGGAATCCGGAGATTCGGGTGACGCTGCTGGTAGCCACCGGTTTCCACCGGCTCACAACGACCGCCGAGCTGGAAGCAAAGCTGGGGAAGGAAATTGCGGGTTCCGAGAAAATCGTCGTTCACGACGCCTTTGACCCGGAATCCAATGTTCAGATCGGCGTTCTGCCCTCCGGCGCACCGCTGGTCATCGACCGGACGGCGGTGGACACCGACCTGCTCATTGCGGAGGGTTTCATTGAGCCGCACTTCTTCGCCGGTTTCTCCGGCGGGCGCAAGAGCATCCTGCCCGGCGTCTGCGATAAGACAACGGTGCTGGGCAACCACTGCGGCGCGTTTATCGCCTCCCCTTATGCCCGCACGGGCATTCTGGAGGGCAACCCCCTTCACCGGGACATGGTAGCGGCGGCAGAGATGGCAAAGCTGGCGTACATCGTCAATGTGGTCATCGACGAGGAGAAAAAGACGGTTGCGGCCTTCGCGGGAGACTTCCGGAAGGCGCATGAAGCCGGTGTGGCGTTCCTGCGGCAGTACTGCGAGGTGCAGGCCGTCCCCGGGGACATCGTTGTCACCTCCAACGGCGGCGCGCCGCTGGATCAGAACATCTACCAGAGCGTCAAGGGGCTGACCGCGGCGGAGGCTTCCGCCAAGGAGGGCGCGGTGCTGATCATGTGCGCCGAGCTGGCCGATGGCACCGGCGGCGAGGGCTTCTATACCTCCCTCCGGGACTGCGAAACCCCTGCGGCGCATTTTGAGCAGTGCGTCAATACCCCCCAGTCGGAGACCATTCCCGACCAGTGGGAGAGCCAGATTCTGGCGAGAATCCTCATGAAGCACCGGGTGATCTTCGTTTCCCGTCCGGAAATGGAGCAGACCCTCCGGGAGATGAAGCTGGACTACGCCCCCAACCTGGAAACCGCCATGGTCATGGCGAAACAGGACAAGGGCGAAAACGCCTCCGTCACCCTGATTCCCAACGGCATTTCCGTAATGGTAAAATCATAAATTATTGTATCGACAAAGGAGAAAAATTATGGATTACGCAAAAGAGTCCCTGCGGCTCCACAAGGAGTGGGGCGGCAAGATCGAGGTCATCTGCAAGGTACCCTGCAAGACCAAGGACGACCTGTCCCTGGCCTACACCCCCGGCGTCGCCCAGCCCTGCCTGGAAATCCAGAAGGACATCGACAAGTCCTATGAGCTGACCCGCCGCCACAACCTGTGCGCCGTCATCACCGACGGCACCGCCGTTCTGGGTCTGGGCGACATCGGCCCCGAGGCCGGTATGCCCGTTATGGAGGGCAAGTGCGCTCTGTTCAAGGCCTTTGCCGACGTGGACGCCTTCCCCCTGTGCGTCAAGACCCACGATGTGGATGAGTTCGTCAACGCCGTGTACCTGATGAGCGGCTCCTTCGGCGGCATCAATCTGGAGGACATCTCCGCTCCCCGGTGCTTTGAGATCGAGCGGAAGCTGAAGGAAAAGTGCGACATTCCCATCTTCCACGACGACCAGCACGGCACCGCTGTCATTACCCTCGCCGGCCTGACCAACGCTCTGAAGGTCGTCGGCAAGAAGAAGGAAGACGTGAAGATCGTCACCTCCGGCGCTGGTGCGGCTGCTATCGCCATTGTCAAGCTGCTGCTGTCCTCTGGCTTCAAGAACGTGACCATGTGCGACCGGAAGGGCGCGATCTACGCGGGTCGTGACGGCCTGAACTGGATTAAGGAAGAGATGGCGCAGGTCACGAATCTGGACAAAAAGGCCGGTTCTCTTGCCGATATGCTGGTAGGCGCCGACGTGTTCATCGGTGTTTCCGCCCCCGGCATGGTGACGAAGGAAATGGTGCAGACCATGAACAAGGACGCCATCATCTTTGCCTGTGCCAACCCCACCCCGGAGATTTTCCCGGACGAAGCGAAGGCAGGCGGCGCGAGAGTGGTTTCCACCGGCCGCAGCGACTATCCCAACCAGATCAACAACGTTCTGGCGTTCCCCGGCATTTTCCGCGGTGCTTTTGACGTTCGCGCCAGCGACATCAACGAGGAAATGAAGATCGCCGCCTCCAACGCGCTGGCGAATCTGATCTCCGACGAGGAGCTGAACGAGAACTATATCATCCCCGCCGCCTTCGACCCTAGAGTCGGCCCCGCCGTGGCGAAAGCCGTGGCAGAAGCCGCCCGGAAGTCCGGCGTCGCAAGACTGTAAGAAAGAAATAGCGATAACAGCAAAGCGCCAGCATGGGAACGGATGTTCCCGTGCTGGCGTATTTTACTTATGATGCACAGCACTTATCCACCATTGGTGCTGTATGGAAAAGTCTGCCGCAGAGACGGCGGCATTCCGGCCTTTGCAGAGGTTTTTATAGGTTTTGCTTCGATTTAGGGAAAAAAACGGCTGTTTTTTAATCCTTTTGCGCATTGTTTTTCCTTCCGAAAAGAAGTATGATTTTGTCGATCAGATAAGTATCTTGGAGGAATCAAAATGACGGTGGCAGAGGCCGAAGACGAATACCTGAAAGCTGTAAGGCTTGGACAGAAGGAGTGTGCCGTGCTGCAGGGGAAGGGGCAGAACCCGTTCCCGGTGGTGCTGGATCAAATATTGGGCGACGGTGTTTCGGAGGGCGCGCAGAATGTCGGCACGCTGGAAATACCCATTGAACGCATCGTTGGCGTGAAAAGCGCGGGGAGAATTTCCGCTTTTTCGGCGGGCTTTTTTCCGCTGCTGGACTGCGAGTCGGAATTCGCAATGAAGTGGATGACGCTGTGCCGGGCGCATCAGGGGGACGAGGGCATCCGCGACCCCATTATTTGCTATGAATATCTGGGAAATTTCTATGTTCAGGAGGGAAATAAGCGCCTGAGCGTGCTGAAATATTACGGAGCAATCAGAATTCCCAGCGTCGTTTACCGGATCGTGCCGCCTATGAGCGACAACCCGGAAATTCGCGCTTATTATGAGTTTCTGGACTTTTTCAAATATACGCGGCTTTACGACGCCCTCTACACCCATCCGGGGTGCTACATCCAGCTGCTGGCGCTTACCAATCTGCCGAAGGACCGGGAGTGGACGGAGGAAGAACGCCGCCGTTTCCGGGCGTATTTTCAGTATTTCCGGGAGGCGTTCGATGCGCTGGGAGGCCGGAGCCTGCATATCCGGGCGGAGGAAGCGCTGCTTTTGTGGCTGCAGGTGCATCCCTTTACCGATTTGGGAACGCTTTCCGGCGCACAGCTGAAAAAAACCCTCGGCGAATTGTGGGAAAACGTGGTGGCAATGGATCTGCCGGATCTGGTGGTGCGGACGGAAGCGGCGGGGACTGCCGCAAAGCAGTCGCTGTTCGGCAGACTGTGGCGGCCGGGACATGTCAATGTTGCCTTCGTTCATCAGCGTACCGTGGAGACCAGCCCATGGACGTGCGCCCATGACGTGGGGAGAAAGCATCTGGAGGACGCTCTGGGGAACGCCGTCACGGTGCGCAGCTATTTTGGCGCGGACACGGCCGCTCAGGCGGAAGCGCTTCTGGAACAGGCCGTCGCGGACGGCGCGGAGGTCATTTTCACTACGACGCCCCAGCTGGTCGCGCCCAGCCTGAAGGTCTCCATCCGCTATCCCAAGGTGCGGTTCCTGAACTGCTCCATTCATATGCCTTATTCCACGGTTCGCACCTACTACAGCCGCATCTACGAGGGAAAATTCATCACCGGCGCGATCGCCGGGGCCATGGCGGACAACAACAGAATCGGCTACGTGGGTTCTTATCCGATTTTTGGCGTCCCCGCTTCCATCAACGCCTTTGCCCTCGGCGCGCAGCTCACCAATCCCAGAGCACAGATCGAGCTGAAATGGTCGTGCATGCCGGGCAACCCGACGCAGGAGTTCATTCGGGACGGAATCCGCGTGATCTCCAACCGGGATACACCGGCGGAGGACAAGCTGCACACGGAGTACGGCACCTATTACATCGACGGCAGCGGCGAATTTATCCCGTTGGGTTCACCCTGCTGGATATGGGGAAAGTTCTATGAAAACGTGATACGGGCGATCCTGTCCGGCACATGGGACGACATCCACGGGCAGGCGGTGAACGACTGGTGGGGGATGAGCAGCGGCGTGATCGACGTAAAGCTGGCGGACGATCTGCCGGAGGGCATCAAGAATCTGGCGCTCTACCTGCGCAGCGGCATCAAAAACGGAACGATCGACCCATTCCGCAGGAAGATCGTCGCACAGGGCGGCGTAGTCAAGAACGATGGCATACGGACGCTTGGGGCGGAAGACCTGCTTCACATGGACTGGCTGTGCGAGAATGTCCACGGCGCGATTCCCGCCTATGACGAGCTGCTCCCGATTTCCAAACCGACGGTGCGGCTTCTGGGCATTTATCGGGATACCATTCCGGCGGATGATGTTACGTAAACCATAGATCAAAAAAGGACGTGTTGCAGTGCTGCAATACGTCCTTTTTGCGTATCATACTGAACTCCAATTAAAATCTTTGATTTTAATCAGGAAATAGTATCAGACCCGACCGGTAAACAGGTCGCACTGGATATCCACAACGTCGTCCAGCGAAATCTCCGTCCCGTCCAGCATGACCATTGTACGGCGGCTGAGGTCGATTTTTTTCAGATTTCCCTTGAGCGTCCCGTATGCGCCGCCCTGCTTGCGGCGGTCAGGGATGAAACAGGTCACGGTGATCTCCGGGTGCGCCGGGGCGGCGTCCAGAAGGATTTGCTGCTTTTGATCCAGAATGTCCCGGCTGTATTCCGTCAATTCCGCCCGGCTATCCGTCAAACGGCCTGCCTCCTGAAGAACGGCCTCGTAGCCGGTGAGGGCGGAGAAGGGGGAAAACTGCGCGGCTCTGTCCATGGCGGACATGGGGGGATGCTTCCGGGAAACGGGGTGGGGCAGATAAAGCAGATCGTCATATTCGCCCATTATGCTTTGTGTCCTCCTATCTGACCGTTCCGGTCTCTGGCGGTTGCGCCTTCCTCCAAGTCCATGCCTTTCAGAATGGCGTTTTTTCCGTACTTCTTTTTGATGGCCAGCACCGCCTGCTGGCGGCGCTTTTCCCGCTCACGAGCGGCTGCTTCTTCGGCGCGGCGCTTCTCCTGAGAAGCGAAATCGGAGAAAAAGTCCAGCTGCTCAGTGCTTTCATGGCGGGGCAGGGAGTTCTCCGGGACGATGTGGTTGGCGGACAGATACAGCCGCCTGACCAGAAGAGCGGAGTTCACGATGCGGTCGTAAAGTTCCGCGACAGCACTGACGATAGCCTTGGAGGAAGCGGTATGCCCGCCCAGATTCGCGGTGCCGTGGGCGTGCTTGGGAATTCTGCGGCCGTAGCGGTCAACGGTGACGGGGCCCTGATAGGCGCGGCTTCGTTCCGGGTCGGTGAGATTTTCAATATCGTAGCCCACCGTCAGGACAATCTGGTCGGTGACGAGTCCTTTGTCCACTAAGTCCAAGGAAAGATCATCCGCCATTTCCCTGACGACCAGCCGGGCTTTTTCCGCGGTGTAGGGACATTGCAGCACCTGCCCCGGGCTGAGGCTGCTGGATTCCGGCTTGTAGGCCTTGATGTCCGCGATGGTGCATGGTTCCCACCCCCAGGCGTGGTCGATCAGCAGCTGGGCGTTGACGCCGAACAGCTTATACAGCAGGTCTTCGTTGTAAAATTCCGTAGGCTTGCCCACGGAACACCGGGCAACGTCGCCCATGGTGCGCAGTCCCACCTTTTCCAGCTTTTTCGCATAGCCGGGGCCGACCCGCCAGAAATCCGTCAGGGGACGGTGAGACCACAGCTCCTGCCGGTAGCGCAGCTCGTCCAGCTGGGCGATGCGCACGCCGTTTTTGTCTGCGGGAATGTGCTTCGCCACAATGTCCATGGCTACTTTGGCAAGATACAGATTCGTCCCGATTCCGGCGGTGGCCGTAATGCCGGTATTTTCCAGAATGTCCAGAATGATCTTCATGGCGAGCTTTTCCGGAGTCAGGCGGTAGAGATTCAGGTAATTTGTGGCGTCGATGAACACCTCATCAATGGAGTAGGGGTGGATGTCCTCCGGGGCGACGTATTTGAGATAAATATTGTAAATGGCCGCGCTGGTCTCCATATAAAACGCCATCTGCGGGGGCGCGACGATGTAGTCCACCTCCAGCTCCGGGTGACCGCGCAGTTCGGTGTAGTCGTGGGATTTGCCGGTAAAAGTGCGTCCCGGGGCGGAATTCCGGCGCAGCGCGTTGACCTGCCCGATTTTCTGTACGACCTCAAACAGCCGCGGCCTGCCGGGAATGCCGAAGGATTTCAGAGAAGGGGAGACCGCAAGGCAGATGGTTTTGTCGGTGCGGCTGGGGTCGGCGACCACCAGATTGGTGATCATGGGGTCTAACCCCCGCTGGATGCACTCCACGGAGGCGTAGAAGGATTTCAAGTCGATGGCAATATAGCTTCGGGCTTTCATTCCGGCGCGGCCTCCTTTTATACGAAAACGCTTAAAAGCGTTTTATTAGGCCGCAGGATTGCGGCCGGCGGCCACTGCCGCTAAAAAACGAAGTCAATACATTTCTTACCGCCCCCCAGGCGGTCTGCCGTGAAACGGCTTAAATAAAATGATGAAATCATTTTATTAAGAAATAGCATTATTGCAAACATAATTTCGATTATTACAGCCTTAGTATAACACGGAAGTCCCAAAATGTACAGAGGAAAATGTGGGCATCGTTCCAAAAAAGAAGTGGGTTCTGCGGGGGAAAGTGTGCTCCCCGCGGAACCCGCGTGTATAAAGTGGTTTTTAAGAATTTCCCAGAAAATTGTCCAGAATCTTTTCCTGAATGCGGATATATTCCCGGGCGTCCTCGGGGCCGAGTGCCTCCAGCAGGGACGATACCCGGGAGATAACCTCCGCCCGGGCTTTCTGTATCGCATTTACCCCGTTTTCCGTCAGCCGGACAAAAATCTGCCGGTTGTCGCTTAAATCGGAGGAGCGGGCGATCAGTCCCTTTTCCTCCATGTGATGCAGAAGAAAGGTGATGCGGGCGGTGCTGACGGCCATCTTTTTGCTGAGTTCCTTGGGATGGATCGCCGTCTCGTGGGTGGCGAGATAGTTCAGAACGAACAGCTCTCCCCGCACCATCTTGGAAAGCTGCTGATAGGCCGGGACCTGCAGGAGATTCGCCTGCACGCTGAGGAGCTGCCCGGCGAGTAGTGAATAGTCCATGCTGCCTGAATCACTCCCGTTCTTCCATGACGCTCATGTACGCCGGACGGATGATCTTATCCATGCAGATCAGCTCCTCGATCCGGTGGGCGCTCCATCCCACGATTCTCGCCACGGCGAACATGGCTGTGTACAGCTCCTGAGGAATTCCCAGCATGTCGTAGACAAAGCCGCTGTAAAAGTCCACATTGGGGCTGACGCCCTTGTAGATCCGCCGGTGCTTCGCGATCAGCTGAGGGGCAAGCTCCTCCACGTTGCGGTACAGCGTCAGGTCGTCCCCGCGCCCCTTTTCGGCGGCGAGCTTTTCCACATAGCCCTTGAAAATCCGCTCTCTGGGGTCGGACAGGGAATAGACGGCGTGACCCATGCCGTATACAAGCCCCTTCCGGTCGAAGGCGTCCCTGTTGATGATCTTTGCGAGATAATCCTCCAGAGCCTCCTTGTCCGAGCAGTCGGGGACGTGCAGGCGGATGTCCTCCATCATTTCCATGACCTTGATGTTGGCGCCGCCGTGCTTGGGGCCTTTCAGGGAGGACATAGCCGCCGCGATGGTGGAATAGGTGTCGGAACCGGAGGAGGTGATGACACGGGTGGTGAAGGTGGAATTGTTGCCGCCGCCGTGCTCCATGTGGAGAATCAGCGCCGTGTCCAAGACCTTCGCTTCCGTGGCGGTGTATTTTTTGTTGGGGCGAAGCATCATGAGAAGATTTTCCGCCGTGGAAAGGGCGGGGTCAGGTCGGTGAATGACCATGCTGTCCATATTTTCGTAGTAATTATAGGCGTGGTATCCATAAACGGCCAGCAGCGGGAATTCGGCGATCAGCTGGATGCACTGCCGGAGGGAATTGCTGACGCTGGTGTCGATGGCGCGCTCGTCGTAGGACGCCAGCGTCAGAATGCCCCGGGTCATGGAGTTCATGATGTCCTTGCCGGGGGCTTTCATGATGACGTCCCGGGTGAAGTTGGTGGGGAGCGTCCTGCACTCGCCCAGCAGCCTCCGGAATTCTTCCGCGGCGGCGCTGTCCGGCATCTGTCCCATGAGCAGAAGATAGGCGATCTTTTCGTAGCCAAGCTCCGTTTCCCCAAGGCTGCCGATCAGGTCTTCCACCCGGTAGCCCCGGTACCAGAGCTGGCCGTCGCAGGGAACCTTTTTGCCGTCCACAATTTTGGAGGACGTGATCTTGGAAATGTTCGTCAGTCCGGCGAGAACGCCGTTGCCGTTTTCGTCCCGAAGCCCCTTTTTGACACCGTATTCCTCATACAGCCGGGGGGAGATGGTGTCGTTCCGGCGGCACACCGCCTCGCTGCGGGTAGTGTAGTCATTCAACTGGGTCATGTCCATGCGCCGACCGCTCCTTTCGTAAATACTTCGTTCATAACGTCCTCCAGACGGGAAATCTGCTCCAGAAGGCTCTTCAGATTTTCGTAGCCGAAGGCCTCGATTACCCGGCTGTAGTAGGCGTTCAGGATATTTGCCTGCCGCTCCATGGCTCGGACGCCGGAATCGGTGATGACGACGTAGGTGCCGTCGCGCCCGTCGCCGCTGTGGGACCAGAATACCAGCCCCCGCTCGTGAAGCTTGCGGATCATTTTGGAAGTCTTGGGTATGGGCATTTCCAGTCGCTCGGCCAAATCCCGCAGGTAGGTTTGCTCCGCTGACCCACCCTGACCGGCAGCTTCCGCAATGCTGTGGAGGGCAATGTAGTCGGAAAGGGACAGCTCCGTGAACAGGTCGTGCACGATGTCCCGGTTCAGCAAGTAGCGCTGACGGGTCATCGCATAGGCCAGTTTTTCCACTTCGTGTTGATTTTTCATTGGCATCGTCCTTTTCTTAAGTGCGTTTCCGGCGTGAAATTGCCGGGGTATTGCAAGTTTCTGAGAGCGACATTGCATAGCGGGTGCCGACCCTCCGGGGAGGCGTTCATAATTTGCAGAAGTCTTTCACGGGCGATGGCGCGGACACCGGGAAGAAAGGCACCGGAGTGACAAAACGGGGAAACCATTCGGGGCTGGGCGAAAAATGAAATTTGCTAACATTGTTAGGTATTATAACAGGTGCGGGTCATCTTGTCAATAAACCAAAAACAGGCTTGTAAAATTTGAACAAAAAATGAATGATCGGTCACCAATTTCTATCGTAATTTACAATTGCAATTTTGCAGAAATTCATATATAATTTTCCATATCACAAAAACAGATGTCCACCGACTATGGATGCTGCTTTTGAATGGAGGTTAAAGAAAATGAAAAGAGTAATTGCTGTTATCTTAGTACTGTGCATGGCTCTGTCCCTGTGCGCCTGCTCCTCTTCCGGCAGCGGCTCCGCTTCCGGCGAGAAGGTCATCAAGATCGGCGTGTTTGAGCCTTCTTCCGGCGACTCCGCGTCCGGCGGCAAGAAGGAAATCCTGGGTATGCAGTATGCCAACAGCCAGGAGCCCACGGTCACTCTGGGCGGCGAGACCTACAAGGTTGAGCTGGTCTACGGCGACAACGGCTCCTCCACCGACAAGGCTCCCTCCGCTGCTTCCTCTCTGGTCAGCGCGGGCGTGTCCGTGGTTCTGGGCTCCTACGGTTCCGGCGTTTCCATGGCCGGCGGCCCCAAGTTTGAAGAGGCCGGCATTCCCGCCATCGGCATCACCTGCACCAACCCCAACGTCACCGCGGGCAATAGCTACTACTTCCGTATCTGCTTCCTGGATAACTTCCAGGCCGACGTTCTGGCCAACTTCGCCATGAGCAAGTTCAGCGCCAAGACCGCCTACTGCCTGGGCGAGAGCGGCAACGAGTACGACCAGGGTCTGATCGCCTTCTTCACCAAGGTCTTTGAGGCCGCGGGCGGCAAGGTTATCACCGACTCCTTCCCCACCGGCAACTCCGATTTCGGCTCCTACCTGAACAAGGCCAAGAGCGAGGGCGCGGACGTTATCTTCACCCCTGTCTCCATCGCCTACGCCGTGCAGATCATCACCCAGGCCGCGTCTCTGGGCATTGAGGCTCCGTTCCTCGGCTCCGACACCCTGGACGACAACATGGTTCTGGAAGCCATCAAGGGCACCGACCTGCAGCTGTACGTCTCCACCTTCTATCAGGAAGGCGGCGCTCCCGAGTTTGATACGGGCGTCAAGGAGTACATCAACGCCAGCTCCGAGGCGCTGGCTGCCAACGGCGGCAACGACACCATCTCCGCCGTCACCGCCATGGGCTACGACGCTTACTTTGTAGCTCTGGAGGCCATGAAGAAGGCCGACAGCGGCGACAAGGCCGCCATCATGGCCGCTCTGCCCTCCGTCACCTACACCGGCGTTTCCGGCTCCATCGCATTCGACGCTCAGGGCGACGCCATCCGCGACACCGCTTACATCAAGGCGGCGGACACCGCCAGCGGCGCGTGGGTTCTGGAAACCGTCCAGACCGGCTCCGGCAGCTGATATTATCTCCAATTGAATTGTTTGGCGGGGGGCGAATCCCCCCGCCAAACAGTCGTATTATTATGACAGGGAATCTCTGAAAAAACCGTCCGGAGCGGGGCTGCTGACGGCTTCTTCGGGGATTCCGTAAAGAAAGGGAGGAACCCCTGTGGAACAACTGTTTTCTCTGGAATACATGGTATCCATTCTGCTCAGCGGCATTTCTCTGGGCGGGCAGCTGGCGCTGATCGCCATTGGCTACACCATGGTCTACGGCATTCTGCGCCTGATCAACTTTGCCCACGGCGACGTGTTTATGGTCGCCGGCCTGCTGGGTATTTATGTTTCCGCTGTGCTGCCGATCTACGTGGCAATTCCTGTTGTCATCATTCTGACGGTGGCGCTGGGCTTTTTCATCGAGCGGGCGGCCTATAAGCCCCTGCGCAATGCCCCGAGAATGTCCGTCATGATCTCCGCCATCGGCGTCAGCTATCTGCTGGAAAACACTGCGACCTACGTCACCGGCGGCCAGCCCATGACTTATCCCACCATCGGAATTCTGAACAAAACCATCGACATTGTCGGCACCTCCACGAAGCTGGTGGTCATCATCACCCCAGTTCTGGTGCTGGTGCTGATCGTGCTGCTGACCCAGCTGATCAACCACACCAAAATCGGCATGGCCATGCGTGCCGTTTCCAAGGACTTTGAGACGGCGCGGCTGATGGGCATCAAGATCAACAATGTCATTTCCATGACCTTTGTCATCGGTTCTGCTCTGGCAGTGGTGGGTTCCATTCTGTACTTCACCACTTATCCAGCCATTACCCCCACGGCGGGCGCCATGCCGGGACTGAAAGCCTTCGTGGCGGCGGTGTTCGGCGGCATCGGCTCCATCCCCGGCGCGGTGATCGGCGCGTTCCTGATCGGCATCTGCGAGACCATCATCAAGGGCCTGCCCTCGGCATGGAATGTTTCCGTGTTCTCCGATGCCTTCACCTTCGCGCTGCTCATCATCATCCTGACCTGCAAGCCCACCGGACTCTTTGGCGAAAAGGCCACGGATAAGGTTTAAGGAGGTGCCGGATATGCTGAAACAGAAAACAAACAAAAACGGCAGCTTCGCTGCGCTGATCTCCATTTCGGTGCTGCTTTTGCTGATTATCCTGCTGGAAAACATCAGCGACCGCATTCCCGGACTGCCTGCGGTCTTCCTTCCCACCAGCCAGCTGTTTACCGTGCTGAAAAAGGGCGCGGTGTATTCTCTGGTGGCCGTTTCCATGAACCTGCTCAACGGCTTCACCGGCCTGTTCTCTCTGGGACAGGCGGGCTTCATGCTGTTGGGCGCGTATACCTACGCCATCCTGACCGTTCCCATGGCTGCCAAGGATCAGGTCTACTACCTCTACGGCGGCTCGGCTGTGAAGTTTTCTCTGGTGGATATGTTCCAGAGCTTTCTGGGAAGCGCTGGTTTCGGCGGCGGACTGGCGCTGGTTCTGGCCGTTCTCGTGGGACTGATTCTCGCGGGACTGGTTGCCGCACTGTTCGCAGCGCTCATCGGCCTGCCGGTTCTGCGGCTGAAAAGCGACTATCTCGCCATTGCCACACTGGGCTTCGCCGAAATACTCCGGGCGATCTTCCAGTGGCAGACCCTTGGCCCCATTACCAACGGCGCGAATATGATCAAAGGCTTCCCCACCTTCTCCGATTTCAATATCAAAAACGGCGCGGGGCAGGTGATTCTGCGGCTGAGTACATTCGTTCCCTTCCTTGTGGCGATCATCTGCATTGCCCTGATCGTTCTGCTGATCAACTCCTCCTACGGCCGCGCCTTTAAGGCCATCCGAGATGACGAGGTGGCGGCGGAGGCCATGGGCATCAGCCTGTTCAAGCACAAGATGCTCTCCTTTGTGATTTCCAGCTTCTTCTCCGGCGTGGGCGGCGCGCTGTTCGCCATGTATGTTGCCAACGCGCAGGCGAAGGTGTTCACCTCCACCATGACCTATGAGATTCTGCTGATCGTGGTCATCGGCGGCATCGGCTCCGTTTCCGGCTCCGTCATCGGCACGTTCCTGTACGTGGCCTGCTCTGAGTGGTGGCTGCGGTTTCTGGATCGGGAGACCTATATCGGCTCGTTCAAGGTGCCCCTGCTGCGCAGCGGTTTCCGGATGGTCGTATTCTCCGTGGTCATCATGATTATTGTTCTGTTCTTCTCCAAGGGCATCATGGGGGAGAAGGAGCTGAGCTGGAAGGGCATCGGCGGACTGTTTCAGAAACGGAAAAAGGCTGCCCCGGCGGCGGAAAAGGAGGACTGAAGCGGCATGAGCGAAAGAAACGTTCTTCGTATGGAAAACGTCACCATGCAGTTTGGCGGCGTAGTTGCTGTGAATGACCTGTCTCTGGACGTGCCGGAGGGTCAGATCGTCGCTCTGATCGGCCCCAACGGCGCGGGCAAGACCACGGCCTTTAACTGCATCACCGGTGTGTATCAGCCGACCAACGGCCGGGTGGAATTCATGGGCAAGACCATGATCCGCAACCATCCCACCGGCAAAATGAAAAAGAACTATCTGGGAACCAACGGGGAAAAGTATGCGAACGAGCGCAACATTGACCCCACCCCGGATCATGTGGTGTCCTTGGGCATTGCCCGTACCTTCCAGAACATCCGCCTGTGGAAGAGCATGACTGTGTTTGAAAACGTGCTGGTCGCCAAGCATATGCGTGCCAAGCAGAACGTATTTTCCGCCATTTTCCGGGCGAACGCCAAGGAAGAAGCGAGAATGCGGGAAGAAACCATGGAGCTGCTGAAAGAGCAGGGACTGGAGCAGTACAAGGACGAGATCGCTACCAGCCTGCCCTACGGCCTGCAGCGCCGTCTGGAAATCGCCCGCGCTCTGGCGACGGACCCCAAGCTGCTGCTGCTGGACGAACCGGCGGCGGGCATGAACCCGCAGGAGACGCAGGAACTGGCGGAGTACATCAAAGAGATTCGGGACAGACACCATCTGACGGTCTTCCTCATTGAGCATCACATGGATCTGGTCATGAAGATTTCGGACTACATTTATGTCATTGACTTCGGCAGTGAGATCGCCCGGGGCGTGCCGAAGGAAGTGCAGCAGAACAAGCGCGTGATCGAGGCGTATTTGGGGGTGACGGAGGATGCGTAACATTCTGGAAATTCGGGACTTGCAGGTGCATTACGGCGGAATCGAAGCGGTGAGGGGCATCAGTCTGGACGTGCCGGAAGGGGAGATCGTGACCCTGATCGGCGCCAACGGCGCTGGCAAAAGCTCCACCCTCCGCGCCATCGCGGGGCTGGTGAAGCCCTCCGCGGGAAAAATCTCCTTTCTGGACGAGGACATCACCGGCATGGATTCCAGCATGATCGTGTCCAAGGGCATCACGCTGGTACCCGAGGGACGGCGTATCTTCCCGGACATGACGGTGCTGGAAAACCTGAAAATCGGCGCGTACCTGCGCAAGGACGACCTGACCGAGGACTTGAACTGGGTATTTGACCTGTTTCCTCGGCTGAAAGAGCGTTCATGGCAGGCGGGCGGCACGCTGTCCGGCGGCGAGCAGCAGATGCTGGCGGTCGGCCGTGCGCTGATGAGCCGCCCCAAGGTCATCATGATGGACGAGCCGTCTCTGGGACTTGCGCCCATCATCGTCAAGGGCATATTTGAGATCATCAAGGAGATCAACAAGCAGGGCGTGACGGTTCTGCTCATTGAGCAGAACGCCAACATGGCGCTGAAAACCGCCAATCTCGGCTACGTCATGGAGACCGGCCGGATCACCCTCCACGGTAGCGGCGAGGAGCTGCTTGCCAACGAGGCGGTGAAGGCGGCCTACCTCGGCACGTAATGAATAAACGGCACAGCCGGGCTTTCGGAGCGGTGCGCTCCGAAAGCCCGGCTATTTCTGCCTACGAATAAATTTCATAATGGGGATTGACTTTTCAGAGATATGTGCTATTATATCGATAGTAATATATCGGTAACAAAATACTGATAATCAATGTTCGGAAAGGTCGATTTTCATGGATAAAACATATGCACCTGTAACCACCGCTCAGGAACTGACCGAAGCATTGGCAAAGTGCCGCGCGGCACAGGAGAAATTTGCCACTTATACGCAGGAGCAGGTGGATAAAATTTTTCTGGCTGCCGCTACCGCAGCCAATCAGATGCGCATTCCTCTGGCCAAGCAGGCCGTAGCCGAAACCGGTATGGGCGTAGTGGAGGATAAGGTCATCAAGAACCACTATGCCGCTGAATATATTTACAACGCCTACAAGGATTCCAAGACCTGCGGTGTCATTGAGGAAGACACGGCCTACGGCATTCAGCGCATTGCCGAGCCTATCGGCGTCATCGCGGCGGTCATTCCCACCACGAACCCCACTTCTACCGCCATTTTCAAGACCCTGATTTCCCTGAAGACCCGCAACGGCATCATCATCAGCCCCCACCCGAGAGCGAAGGGCTGCACCATCGCCGCCGCCCGGGTGGTGCTGGAGGCGGCGGTCGCCGCCGGTGCGCCGGAAGGCATCATCGCGTGGATAGACAAGCCCTCTCTGGAGCTGACCAATCAGGTGATGCGGGAGGCCGACCTGATCCTCGCCACCGGCGGCCCCGGCATGGTGAAGGCTGCCTACTCCTCCGGCAAGCCCGCTCTGGGCGTCGGCCCCGGCAACACCCCCGCCGTCATTGACGACAGCGCCGACATTCTGCTGGCGGTTTCTTCCGTCATCCATTCCAAGACCTTTGACAACGGCATGATCTGCGCTTCCGAGCAGAGCGTGGTGGTGCTGGACGGCATCTACGACCGGGTCAAGGCGGAATTCATCAAGCGCGGCTGCTACGTCCTGAACGCGGAAGAAATCGACAAGGTTCGCGCAACCATCCTGATTAACGGCGCATTGAACGCCAAGATCGTGGGGCAGTCCGCCCATACCATCGCGGCGCTGGCGGGCATTGACGTCCCCGAAAGCACCAAAATCCTCATCGGTGAAGTGACCTCCACCGATCTCTCCGAAGCCTTTGCCCACGAGAAGCTGTCCCCCGTGCTTGCCATGTACCGGGCGTCCGACTTCACCGACGCCATGAACAAGGCGGACACCCTTGTCAAGGATGGCGGCTACGGCCACACCGCTTCCGTCTATCTGGACACGGTGAGCGGGAAGGAGAAGCTGGACGCCTTTGCGGAGAAAATGAAAGCCTGCCGCATTCTGGTGAATACTCCGTCCTCCCACGGCGGCATCGGCGACCTGTACAACTTCAAGCTGGCTCCCTCCCTGACGCTGGGCTGCGGCTCCTGGGGCGGCAACTCCGTTTCCGAGAACGTGGGCATCAAGCACCTGCTGAACATCAAGACTGTGGCAATTAGGAGGGAGAACATGCTCTGGTTCCGTGCGCCTGAAAAGGTTTATTTCAAGAAGGGCTGCCTGCCGGTAGCTTTGGCCGAGCTGAAAAATTACAAGAAGGCCTTCATCGTCACCGACGCGTTCCTGTACCAGAACGGCTACACCAAGCCCGTGGAGGAGAAGCTGGACGCTATGGGGATTACCCACACCACCTTCTACAACGTAGCTCCCGATCCCACCCTCGCCTGTGCCAGAGAGGGCGCGGCGCAGATGGCAGCCTTCAAGCCCGATCTGATTCTCGCCATCGGCGGCGGCTCCGCCATGGACGCGGGCAAGATCATGTGGGTGCTGTATGAGCATCCCGAGGCGGATTTCCAGGACATGGCCATGCGCTTTGTGGATATCCGCAAGCGCGTCTACACCTTCCCGAAGATGGGCGAAAAGGCGTATTTCGTCGCCATTCCCACCACCGCCGGCACTGGCTCCGAGGTGACCCCCTTTGCCGTCATCACCGATGAAACCACCGGCGTCAAGTATCCGCTGGCGGACTACGAGCTGCTGCCGAAAATGTCCATCGTGGATGCCGACATGATGATGAACGCCCCCAAGGGACTGACCGCGGCCTCCGGCATCGACGCCGTGACCCATGCGCTGGAAGCCTACGCCTCCATGATGGCTACGGACTACACCGACGGTCTGGCGCTGCGGAGTTTGAAGCTGATTTTTGAGAACCTGCCTTCCGCCTATGAAAACGGCGCGAAGGACCCCAAAGCCCGCGAGAACATGGCAAACGCCGCCTGCATGGCCGGTATGGCCTTCGCCAACGCATTTTTGGGCGTGTGCCACTCCATGGCGCACAAGCTGGGCGCGTTCCACCATCTGCCCCACGGCGTTGCTAATGCCCTGATGATTGACGAGGTTCTGCGCTTCAACGCCGCCGAGGTTCCCGCGAAGATGGGCACCTTCTCCCAGTACGACCATCCCCACACCCTGGCGCGGTACGCCGAGGTCGCTGACTATCTGAAGCTGGGCGGTACCACGGATGAGGAAAAGCTGGAGAACCTGATCGCGGCCATTGATGAGCTGAAGGTCAAGATCGGCATCAAAAAGACCATCCGGGACTACGGTATTGACGAAACCGACTTCCTGACCCGGCTGGACGGCATGGTGGAGCAGGCATTCGACGACCAGTGCACCGGCGCGAACCCCCGGTATCCCCTCATGAGCGAGATCAAGCAGATGTACCTCAACGCCTACTACGGCACCGACGAGACGAAATAAGCAAAACAGAACCGACGCCCTCCGGCCTAAGACTTCTCAGGCTGGAGGGCGAACTGTTTTGATGAAATCGGAAGGACACGGTCGATACGGGCAGGTTGATTTTTCCCGTTTCCTTGCTATAATGTAGCGGGTAAACCGAGCATCAAACCATTTTCAGGAGGAAGAACATGCTTGAGTATCACAAAATGACCGAAGAAGAAAAATACTGCATCGCCCGGTGGAAATATCCCGGGGAATACGCGATTTACAACAGCCTTTCCTATGAGGAACAGAAAAAGCGGGGGTTTGGGTTTGCAAACCCCGAGAACCACCTGTATTCCTTCTATGATGGGAAGGAACTTGTCGGCTTTATCAATCTGAATGGGGAAGACCCGGAGGTGTTCTTCGGAATCGGGGCGAATCCCGATTGCTGCGGCAAGGGGTACGGGCAGCAGATGACCCGGACAGCGTGGGAAATTTCGCAGACGCTGTTTCCCGGAAAACCCATGTATCTGGAAGTCAGAACCTGGAATAAGCGCGCAGTCAGGTGCTATGAAAAAGCAGGATTCCATGTTGTCGGAGAGCCGATCAAGCAAACAACGTCCATAGGGGAAGGCATGTTTTATCACATGGTTCGACAGGACTGAACAGCAAAACGACGTGGCAATGGAGTGCCGCGTCGTTTTTTGTCCAAATTATCGCAGGACGGTGAAATAACTTCCTCTTTTCTGCCAATACTATGGGGAAAGGAGCTGATTTCATGGGGTCTGTCTGGACGGACGATCTGCGGATGCCCTGTTTTCCGCCACTGTGGGGACAGGCGCGGACGGATGTTCTGATCATCGGCGGCGGGATGGCGGGGCTGCTCTGCGCCCGTATGCTGCAAAACGCGGGGGTGGACTGCGCCGTGGCGGAAGCGGCTTCCATCGCCGGGGGCATCACGAAGAACACCACCGCTAAAATAACCTCCCAGCATGGCCTGATCTACCAGCAGCTGGCCAAACGCTTTGGAACGGAAAAGGCAGCGCTGTATTTGCAGGCCAACGAACAGGCGCTTGCCGCGTTTCGCACCCTCTGCGCCGGGATCGACTGTGATTTTTTCGAGGAGGACAACTATATCTATTCCACCGATAACCGGGAAAAGCTGGAGCAGGAGATGCAGGCGCTGGAAAGCATCGGCGCAAAGGCGGAGTTTGCCGAAAATCTGCCGCTGCCATTTCCCACGGTGGGGGCGGTGAAATTTCCCCATCAGGCGCAGTTTCATCCGCTGAAATTTCTGTCGGCCATTGCCGACGAGCTGACCATCTATGAAAATACCCCCGTGCGGCGGCTGGAAAAGGGCGCAGCCGTCACAGACCGGGGCGTCATCCGGGCGGACGCTTTTGTCGTCGCCACCCATTTTCCCTTCCTGAACAAGCACGGCAGCTATTTTCTGAAGCTCTACCAGCAGCGCTCCTACGTGCTGGCGCTGGAAAACGCGCCGGCGCTTCGGGGCATGTATCTGGACGAACGGGAAAACGGCCTGTCCTTCCGGGAGTACGACGGCCGCCTGATTCTGGGCGGCGGCGGACACCGGACGGGACATGAGGGCGGGGGATGGAATGCGTTGGAGCAATTTGCCAAAACACACTATCCCGACGCCAGAATCACCCACCGCTGGGCGGCGCAGGACTGCATGAGCCTGGACGGCGTCCCCTATATCGGCCGCTACAGCGCCATGACGCCGAACCTTTACGTTGCCTCGGGGTTCAACAAATGGGGCATGACGACCTCCATGGTGGCGGCGCAGCTGCTGACCGATATCATCACCGGGAAGAAAAGCCCCTACGAAGCGGTCTTTTCCCCTTCCCGGAGTATGCTGCACGCCCAGCTGGGGGTCAACGCAGTGGAAGCCGGGAAAAATCTTCTGACCGTTTCCCCCAGACGCTGTCCCCATCTGGGCTGTGCGCTAAAGTGGAATCCTCAGGAGCGAAGCTGGGACTGCCCGTGCCACGGTTCCCGGTTCGAGGAAAACGGCAGACTCATCGACAATCCTGCCACGAAAAATCTCCGCAGCCACTGAGCGGATTTTGTATCTTTTACGACTTTCCTCTTGTTTTTTTCCACATGTGCGGTTATAATAGTCAAAGATAAAAACAAGGAGGTCATTATAATGGCTGTAAAAATTGAAAAGGATACCATCATCGGGGACATTCTGGACGTCGCGCCCCAGTCCGCACCCCTGTTCTTCGCCATCGGTATGCACTGCCTGGGCTGCCCCTCTTCCCGGGGTGAGACCGTTGAGGAAGCCTGCATGGTTCACGGCGTGGACTGTGAGCCGTTTCTCGCCCAGCTGAACAATTTCCTGGAAGCCTACGAGGCCAACGAAGCCGCGAAGCAGAACGGATAAAATACCGGCAGCGCCATCCCGGACAAATGCCGGGATGGCTTTTTTCGTATAGAAGGAGGGACGCCCGTGAAAATTCCCCTTTCCAACCGGCTGCTGGCCTGCTGCGGCTATGTCAAGCCCGGCGACCGGGTGGCGGACGTGGGCTGTGACCACGGTTATCTCGGCATTTACCTTCTGAAAAACGGCATTGCCGGCGCGGTCATTGCCTCCGACGTCCGGGAAATGCCCCTGCAAAGCGCCATTCGCAATGCGGAAAAATTCGGTGTGAAGGAGCGCATGGCCTTCTGCCTGTCCGACGGCATCCGCAATGTCCCCCGGGAATTTGACTGCATGGTCTGCGCGGGGATGGGGGCGGACACCATGATATCCATTCTGGACGCCGCGCCCTGGCTGAAAACCGAACGCTACCGCCTGATTCTCCAATGCCAGAGCAAGCGGCCGGAGCTGCGCCGGTATCTGTACCGTCAGGGCTACGCCATCCGCCGGGAGACGCTGGCGAAGGACGGGAAATTCATCTACCCCGTCATGGAGGTGGTCTACGCCCCCGGGGAGGCGCTGACTGAGGGTGAATATTACATCACCCCGGCACTGCGCCGCAGCGGCAGCGAGCTGCTCCCGGCCTTCCGGGAGAGCGTCCTTTCCGGCCTTCGCAAGACCGTGGCAGGGCTGTCCGGCGGGGACGGGGAAAAATACAGGCACTACAAAGCAATTCTGGAGGAACTGACCGATGACGACCGTAGCTGACATTCTCAAGTACATAGAGACCCTTGCCCCAACCTACATGAAAATGGACTGGGACAATGTGGGGCTGCTCTGCGGCAGCCGGGAAACCCCCGTTACCAAGGTTCTCGTGGCGCTCGACCCCTTCGAGGGGGTGTGCTGGGAGGCGGCGGAGTGGGGCGCGGAGCTGATCGTCACCCACCACCCAATCATTTTCGACCCGCTCAAGTCCGTGACGGAGGAAACGACCGTTGGCCGGAGCATCATGACCCTTTGCCGCCACGGCATCAGCGCCGTCAATGCCCACACCAATCTGGACTGCGCCCCGGGGGGCGTCAACGACGTGCTGGCGGCTACGCTGGGACTGAAGGACGTGGAGACCATCCCGCCCTTTTTCCGGGACGATCAGGGGCGGCAGTGGGGCCTTCTGCGTCGGGGCAGGGTAGAGGAGCAGCCCCTTTCCCAATTTCTGGAAATCGTTAAGAGCAGCCTGAACGCCGAGGGACTGCGCTACGTGGACGGCGGCAAGCCGGTTCGCATGGTGGCGGTGGGCGGCGGGCATTGCTCCGACGAGCTGATGAGCGCCTTTGAGGCCGGGTGCGACACCTTCGTCACCGCGGACATCAAGTACAACGACTTCTGGGACGCCCGGGCGCTGGGGATGAATCTGATCGACGCGGGGCATTTTGCCACGGAGAACCCCGTTGTGGCCGTGCTGGCGGAGGAAATCGCCGCCGCGTTCCCGGAGGTTCAGGTGAAAATTTCCGAAACCCACCGGGACTGCATGAAATTCTATTGAGAAAGTGTTGATTTTTGTCACGGATTCTGATAAAATAGATAAGATTTTTGAATATACTCGCTGAAGGGAAGATATACCTATGTCCGGACATTCCAAATGGCATAACATCCAGAAAACCAAGGGCGCGCAGGACGCCAAGCGCGCGGCAGCCTTCACCAAGATCGCCAAAGAGCTGATCGTCGCGGTGAAGGAGGGCGGCAGTGCAGACCCCGCCTATAACTCCCGCCTGGCCACTGTCATCACCAAGGCCAAGGCCGCCAACATGCCCAACGACAACATCAAGCGCTGCCTGGAAAAGGCGGCGGGCGCGGGCGGCGACAATTACGAGACCATTACCTACGAGGGCTACGGCCCCGGCGGCGTGGCGGTGATCGTGGAGACCATGACCGACAACCGCAACCGCACCGCCGGTTCCATGCGCCACCACTTCGACAAGTTCGGCGGCAATCTGGGCGCGACAGGCTGCGTCAGCTGGTCCTTCGACAAGAAGGGCGTGCTGGTGATCGACAACGAGGACGGCGACTACGAGGAAGACCAGGTCATGATGGACGCCATGGACTGCGGCGCGGATGATTTCGAGGCCGAGGATGACGTGTTCACCGTGTACACAGACCCCGACGATTTCAACGCCGTTGCCGACGCCATGACGCAGAAGGGCTACAGCTTCGTATCCGCCCAGATCGAAATGGTACCCCAGAACTACCAGAAGCTCACCGACCCGGAGCAGATCTCCCTGATGGAGAAGCTGCTGGACATCATGGACGACGACGACGACGTCCAAAACGTCTGGCACAACTGGGACGAGGATTGAGGAAGAACGGAAATGACCGCAGGTTCAGGCGATGGCTTGAACCTGCGGTTTCTTTAATTTATGGCAGCTTCCAGATAAGCATCTTCCTCCGGCATTATCCCGCTTATAAAAACAGGCAGTTAAATGTTTCAGAATTGGCAAGGGTTTATGATTTGAGCAGGACTACAGTTTATAAATACATGGACCTGTTGGAGAGATGAAAGGGCAGGGAGTCAAACACCTCCCTGCCTGTATTTATTCAACTACGTGTTCGTACCAATACCCATCTGCTTGTGGTGCCATAAGCTTTTCAACGCTATTATCGTTCGTGTAAGTGTATTTGCTGAAAGTAATCAATCCGATTGAAACGGTATTCGGTTCGGATACTGTCCATGTAAGGCTATTGTCTATTTGATTGCTAAACGCTGTATCATAGTAGGACAATTTTGCTGAGCCGTCACTGAAAAAGGTTATTGTAAAGTTGGTAAGTCGACCATCCATTTCAGTCCTGTCAGAAACCCATTTCCCAACTATTAGTCTGTCTTCAATCCTCTTTGCTCCTCCATTGCTACCACAAGCGCATAAGCAGACGCATAGGCCAACCACCAAGAGCAGAGAAATTGTCTTTTTCATTTGCGCTCCTTCTTTCTTAGAGTGTACCAATAACCGATATTGGTTAATATGATTATACACCATATTCGGTTATCATGTCAAGTAAGAAGGGGGGCTGCGTCCCGTGATTTCTTACGATAATCTATGGAATGTCATGAAAGAGAAGGGTATCACACAATACATGCTCATCAAACGGTATAATATCAGCCCCGGACAGATCACGCGGTTAAAACGGAACGAGAGCGTCAGTACCCATACCATTGAGATGTTTTGCAGAATTCTGTCCTGCGAAGTCGGGGACATCATGAAGTATATTCCGGATGATTAGAGCGGAGAAATCTGCTCTTTTTCTTTTGGGAAGCACATCCTCATTTTCTTTATCAAAAACACCCCTAAAACAGCAAAAACAGGAAGCACATCTTGCCGAATTTCTTCGGCAGGACGTGCTTCCTTGCTTCATTTTTGCGAAAAGTGGGGTTTGAACTTTTTAGGTTCAAAAGAAGGGGTTTAACCTTACTTCTTCAGCGCTTCCTCAACAGCAACAGCCACGGAAACGGTAGCGCCGACCATGGGGTTGTTGCCCATGCCCAGGAAGCCCATCATTTCTACGTGGGCAGGCACGGAGGAGGAACCGGCAAACTGGGCGTCGGAATGCATACGGCCCATGGTATCGGTCATGCCGTAGGAAGCGGGACCGGCCGCCATGTTGTCGGGATGCAGGGTACGGCCCGTGCCGCCGCCGGAGGCCACGGAGAAGTACTTCTTGCCCTGCTCGATGCACTCTTTCTTGTAGGTGCCGGCAACGGGATGCTGGAAACGGGTGGGGTTGGTGGAGTTGCCGGTGATGGAAACGTCCACGCCCTCGTGGTGCATGATGGCCACGCCCTCGCGGACGTCGTCAGCGCCGAAGCAGCGGACAGCAGCGCGCTCGCCGTCGGAGTACTTGTACTCCTTGACGATCTTCAGCTCGCCGGTGTAGTAGTCAAACTTGGTCTGCACATAGGTAAAGCCATTGATCCGGGAGATGATCTGCGCAGCGTCCTTGCCCAGACCGTTCAGGATGACCCGCAGAGGCTCCTTACGAGCCTTGTTGGCGGAGCGGGCAATGCCGATAGCGCCTTCGGCAGCGGCGAAAGACTCATGACCGGCCAGGAAGGCGAAGCACTTGGTCTCGTCCCGCAGCAGCATGGCGCCCAGATTGCCGTGACCCAGACCGACCTTGCGATCCTCGGCGACGGAGCCGTCGATGCAGAAGGCCTGCAGGCCGATACCGATGGCCTCGGCGGCCTCAGCGGCGGTCTTGACGTTCTTCTTCAGAGCGATGGCAGCGCCCACGGTGTAAGCCCAGCAGGCGTTCTCAAAGCAGATGGGCTGAATGCCCTTGACGATCTCGTAGGGGTCGAAGCCCTTCGCCTTGCAGATCTCGCGGCACTCTTCCACGGAGGAGATGCCGTACTGAGCGAGGACGCCGTTGATCTTGTCAATTCTTCTTTCGTAACTTTCAAACAAAGCCATTGTTTCGTCCTCCTCTTATTCCTGACGGGGGTCGATGTACTTGGGCGCGTTGTCGAAGCGGCCGTAGTGACCCATAGCCTTCTTGTAGGCGGTGTTGGCGTCGTCGCCCTTCTTCATGAAGTCCATCATCTTGCCCAGGTTTACAAACTCATAGCCGATGATCAGGTTATCGTCGTCCAGAGCAACGCGGGTGACATAGCCCTCGGCCATTTCCAGATAACGGGGACCCTTGGACTTGGTGGCGAACATGGTGCCCACCTGACTGCGCAGACCCTTGCCCAGGTCTTCCAGAGAAGCGCCCACGACCAGGCCGCCCTCGGAGAACGCAGACTGGCTGCGGCCGTAGACGATCTGCAGGAACAGCTCCCGCATGGCGGTGTTGATGGCGTCGCACACCAGATCGGTGTTCAGAGCCTCGAGAATGGTCTTGCCGATGAGAATTTCGGCGGCCATAGCGGCGGAATGGGTCATGCCGGAGCAGCCGATGGTCTCCACCAGAGCTTCCTCAATGACGCCCTCCTTGATGTTCAGGGTCAGCTTGCAGGCACCCTGCTGGGGAGCACACCAGCCGATACCATGGGTAAAGCCGCTGATGTCCTTGATCTCCTTGGCCTGAACCCACTTGCCCTCTTCGGGAATGGGAGCGGGGCCGTGGTAGGCGCCCTTAGCCACGGAGCACATATTCTGTACTTCTGCACTGTAAATCATGGCAATTTTCCTTTCTTTCAAAAGACGTTTCCGTCTTTGGGTTTACTTTTCCGGAAAACCGGAACTTAGCGCATACATTATACATGCCGCCGGGAAAAATGTCAATTCCCCGGCGGCAAAATCGTTGTAAATTTCGGGCGGATACGACGTTATATCCGCTTGAGCGGGTGGGAGCTGTCCTGCGCGATCAAAAGGTCCGTGATGATGTCGTTGCTGACCAGATACCCCTGAGGGGTCAGCACCCAGCGGCCGGAGTCGTTCTGGGTCGCCTGATAGTAGCGGCGGCGCTTTTCCAGTACATCTTCCAGCGGGGCGAAGGGCAGCAGGAACAGCTTTTCGTATTCCGCGGCGCTGATGCCCTGACTGGTGCGCAGACGAAGCATCAGATACTCGCCCGCCCGCTCCCGCATGGGGATCTCTTGTAAATCCTCCATAATGTCGCCGCCGTCCCGGATACCGGCGATGTATTCCTGCAAATCCCGTTTCAGGGTGAAGCGCTTTCCGGCAAAGTCCGAGCTGGCGCTGGGGCCGAAGCCCAGATATTCGCCGCCCGTCCAGTATTTCATGTTGTGCCGGGAGTACAGACCCTTCCGGGCAAAATTGGAAATTTCGTACTGCCGGAAGCCGCGGCTGCGGAGGGCTTCCACGGCGGCGAGGTACATGTCCGCCTGCGTCTCGTCGTCAGGGAGGTTCAGCATTTCCTTGTAGTCATAGAAGGGGGTGCCTTCCTCGATTTTCAGGGCGTAGCAGCTGACGTGCTCCGGGTTCAGGCGCAGGACGTTGTCCAGCGTTTCCTGCCAGTCCTGCAAATCCTGCCCGGGCAGGCCGTACATCAGGTCGATGGACACGTTACGAAAACCCGCCTTGCGGATGCGCTGGTAGGCGGTGGCGGCCTGTGCGTAGGTGTGGGGACGGCCGAGCTTTTTCAGAATTTCATCGTCGTCGGACTGAACGCCCAGACTGACCCGGTTGAAGCCCTCGGCGTAAAGCCGGTGGAGCAGCCGGTCGGAGACGGAATCCGGGTTGCACTCCACGGAGATCTCGGCATCCGGCACCACGTCGAAGTTCCGGCGGATGGTGGTGAGGATCACGGCCAGACCGTCGGCACCGAAGAAGGAGGGGGTGCCGCCGCCAAAGTAGACGGAGTCCACCTTGTAGCCGGGCGCCAGCTCACCGGCTTCCTTGATATGGTCGCATACCGCGTCCAGATAGCCGTCCATCAGCTTGTCGTCCTTGGTGGCCATGGAGTAGAAGTCGCAGTACTGGCACTTGCTGCGGCAGAAGGGGACATGGACGTAAAGTCCGAGGGGCGTTTTGTTCGCACGTTTATTGAGAATAGGCATGGGATACCTCCGGGTGTTGAAAGTTTTGTCAATCTTCGTCCAATTTTAAGACGGCCATGAAGGCTTCGGAAGGAACTGCGACGGTGCCAAAGGTACGCATCCGCTTCTTGCCTTCCTTCTGCTTTTCCAGCAGCTTCTTCTTTCGGGTGATGTCGCCGCCGTAGCACTTGGCGAGAACGTCCTTGCGCAGCGCCTTGATGGTCTCCCGGGCGATGACCTTGCCGCCGATGGCGGCCTGGACGGGAATTTCAAACTGGGCGCGGGGGATGTTCTCCTTCAGCTTTTCGCAGATCTTCCGGGCGCGGGGATAGGCGTTGTCCGCAAAGAGGATGAAGCTCAGGGCGTCCACAACGTCGCCGTTGAGCAGGATGTCCAGCTTCACCAGACGGCTGGGACGGTAGCCGATCAGCTCGTAGTCCAGACTGCCGTAGCCACGGGTGCGGGACTTCAGGGCGTCGAAGAAGTCGTAGATGATCTCGTTCAGGGGCATTTCGTAGTGCAGCTCCACGCGGCTGGCGTCCAGATACACCATGTCCTTGAATTCGCCCCGGCGGTTCTGACACAGCTCCATGATGTTGCCCACGTATTCCTGTGGGGAGATCAGGCTGACCTTGGCGTAAGGCTCCTCGGCCAGCTGGATGTCCGCCGGGTCGGGGTAGTCCAGAGGCGTGTAGACATACATGGATTCGCCGTTGGTCTTCGTTATCCGGTAGACGACGTTGGGAGCGGTGGTGATGAGGTCGAGATTGTATTCCCGTTCCAGACGCTCCTGAATGATCTCCATGTGCAGCAGACCAAGGAAGCCGCAGCGGAAGCCGAAGCCGAGGGCGATGGAGCTTTCCGGCTCGTAGCTCATGGAGGCGTCGTTGAGCTTCAGTTTTTCCAGCGCGTCCCGTAAATCCTGATATTTGGCGCCGTCGGCGGGGTAGATGCCGGAGAACACCATGGGCTGGGCTGGGCGGTAGCCGGGCAGGGGCTGGGCGGCGGGATTCTCCACACCGGTGACGGTGTCGCCGACCCGGGTGTCCGCCACGGTTTTGATGGAGGCGGTGATGTAGCCCACTTCCCCGGCGCCCAGCGCGTCCGAGGGGTTCAGCCCGCCGGGAATCATGGTGCCCACCTCCACCACCTTGTAGACCGCGCCGGTGGCCATCATTTTGATGTCCATGCCGGGCTTCACCGTTCCCTGCTTGATGCGGGTGTAGACGATGACGCCCCGGTAGGAATCGTACTGGCTGTCGAAGATCAGCGCCTGCAATGGCGCGTCCCGTTCGCCGGTGGGAGCAGGGACGTCCCGGACGATCATCTCCAGAACGGCGGGGATGTTGATGCCGTTTTTGGCGGAAATTTCGGGGGCGTCCTCGGCGGGAATGCCGATGATGTCCTCAATTTCCGACTTCACCTCAGCCGGACGGGCGGAGGGAAGGTCAATTTTATTGATGACGGGCAGGACTTCCAGCCCGGCGTCGATGGCGAGATAGGTGTTGGCGAGGGTCTGGGCTTCCACGCCCTGAGAGGCGTCCACCACCAGAATCGCGCCCTCGCAGGCGGCAAGGCTCCGGGAGACCTCGTAGTTGAAGTCCACGTGACCCGGGGTGTCGATCAGGTTCAGGACGTATTTTTCGCCGTCGGCGGCGGTATAGTGCAGGGTGACGGCGCTGGATTTGATGGTGATGCCCCGCTCCCGCTCCAGGTCCATGGAGTCCAGCATCTGCTCGGCGCGGATGCGCTGGTCGATGGCGTGGCACTGCTCCAGCAGCCGGTCGGCGAGGGTGGACTTGCCGTGATCGATATGGGCGATGATGGAAAAGTTGCGGATGTTGGATAATTCGGTCATATGGATTACCTCATGAATGTGGGATCGAAGGAGCTTGCGCGCCCCCAAATGGGCATACTGCCTTATTCTCACAATTATAACGAATTTTTCCCAAAAAGTAAACCGTATGTTTTCCCGAAATCAGGGGAAAACTGTCCTCGATGAAAGAAAAATTTTTGGGAAATGCCCTTGTCATACCGAAAAAAACGGGGTATAGTTTAACGGCACAAGAGTTTTATGGATTTTTACATAGAAAAAAGGAGATTCTCTATGAGTAGTAGTACGCCGAAGAAGGCTCCAAAAGCCAATATGGACGATGTTCATGCCGCATTGCAGGCGCTCATCACGCAGGCGAAGAAGGACGGCATGATCCGTGCCTCCGACCTGAACGCCCAGCTGGAAAAAATGCAGCTGACGCCGGAGAAGATCGAGGACATTTACGACCGTCTGGACGCCATGAATATTCAGGTGGTCACCGCCGATCTGGAACTGGATCTGGGGGACGACGATCTCGACCTGGGGCCGGACGACGATATCAATCTGGCAGGCCTTGACGAGGAAGAACTGGTTGACCCCGTTGACCTGGCCGCCGAGTACAGCCTGGACGACCCGGTGCGGATGTACCTCAAGGAGATCGGCCAGATCAAGCTCCTTTCCGCCGAGGAAGAGGTGGAGCTGGCAAAGCGCGTCTCCGAGGGGGATCAGGAAGCGAAGAACAAGCTCACCGAGGCGAACCTGCGTCTGGTGGTCTCCATCGCAAAGAAATATTCCGGCCGCGGCCTGCACATTCTGGACCTGATTCAGGAAGGCAACACCGGCCTTATTCGCGCGGTCGATAAATTCGACTGGACAAAGGGAAACAAATTCTCTACATATGCCACCTGGTGGATCCGGCAGGCCATCACCCGCGCCATCGCGGATCAGGCCCGGACGATTCGTGTCCCGGTGCATATGGTGGAGGTCATCAACAAGGCAACCCGCTGCAACCGGAAGCTGGTGCAGGAGCTTGGCCGCGAGCCTACCGTGGAGGAGATCGCCGCGGAGCTGAACCTGCCTGTTGAGAAGATCATCGAGGCCAACCGTACCGCCGCCGACACGCTGTCTCTGGACACCCCTGTGGGTGACGAGGAAGATACCTCCATCGGCTCCTTCGTGGAGGACGAGCGCACCCCCGGCCCCGCCGACGCCACCTCCAACGCCCTGCTTGCCGAGGCGCTGAAGGAGATTCTGGACACCCTGACGGAGCGGGAAGCGGACGTTCTGCGGATGCGCTTCGGCATGTACGACGGACGCACCCACACGCTGGAAGAGGTCGGACAGATTTTCGGCGTCACCCGGGAGCGTATCCGCCAGATCGAGAACAAGGCCATCCGCAAGCTGCGCCATCCCAGCCGCGCCAAGAAGATTCGGGACTTCTACTGCTGAGCACACACAATCCGAACCCGGTTCCCAGATGGGAGCCGGGTTCGTTTCTTACGGGAAAATGGTTACGCGCGAAGGGTCTTGACGAACGCCGCCCGGTCGGCGGCCTTGAAATAGGCCGAGCCGGTGACCAGCGCTTCCGCACCGTTTTCCCGGCAGGTTCTGTACGTCACAGCGTCTACGCCGCCGTCCACCTCGATGATGCAGGCGGGGTTTACCTCGTCCAGCATTTCCCGAAGCTTTTTCACCTTGGGCATCATGCCGGCCATGAATTTCTGCGCCCCGAAGCCCGGCTCCACGGTCATTACGAGCACCATGTCGCACTTGGTAAGGTAGGGAATGGCAGCTTCCGCCGGGGTTTTCGGCTTCAGGGAAATGGCGGCTTTGCAGCCCATAGCCCGGATCTTGTCGAGACAGGCCAGCGTGTTCTGGGGCTGGTCGGATTCCAAGTGAATGGTCAGCCAGTCCGCGCCGGCTTTGATGAATTCCTCGGCGTAGCGGATGGGACGGTCGATCATCAGATGTACGTCCAACGGCAGGGAAGTGACAGGCCGCAGCGCTTTCACCACCGGAATGCCGATGGAGATGTTGGGGACGAAAATTCCGTCCATCACATCTACATGCACCCAGTCGGCGCCGCTGCGCTCGATGTCGTGAATATCCCGTTCCAGATTGGCAAAATCGGCGGACAGAATAGACGGAGCAATGACAGGCATAGAAAGACCTCCAGCAAAAATCCTTTTCCTCTAAGATACCACAAAAGCCACGGGAAAGCAACATTGGAAAAAAGTTCCTGTATGCTTTGCCGACAGCGGCGCATACTATTCCCGAATCCAAAGAAAAGGAGGCTGCTACTATGAACTGTCATGCCAACAAGAGCATCGAGTGTACTGTCCAGCAGTGCGCCAACCACTGCGAGGGCGAGAACTACTGCTCTCTGGATCGCATTCTGGTGGGTACTCACGAGGCTTGCCCCACCGTGGATCAGTGTACCGACTGCATGTCCTTCCGCAAGAAGTAACTTGTTTCGCGGCAGTGAAAGCTGCCGCGATTTTTTCTTAGGAAACTCTGAATAAATCGTCTGCGACTGTGAGCGGATCTTTTCCGCCCACTCTTCGGCATCGAAAACGGGGAATACACAAAGTATTCCTCCGTTTCCGATGCCTCGATTGGACGAAAAATCTCTCGCTCACAGTTCTTGCCGATTTAATCAGAGCTTCCTTTATTATTTGCTGTTCCCCTTGACGAAAAGCCGGAAAAATTGTAAAATTCAAATATCCTTCACATGTCGATACATATTTCTTCATATGTGACGGATAGAGTAGGATAAGAAAAGAGAAGGAGGTAACCACCATGGACACCTTTGCAAATAGCGAATATCCGGAAGAAAATAACCCGGCTCCCGAAGCGAGTTTCGACGCCCCGCAGGAGCCGCAGAATGAAGCTCCTCAGGAACCACGGAATGAAGTTCCTCAGGAGCACCAGAGCGAACCCCAGTCCGGCACCTATCACGCCGCCGGTACGGGCCGCAGGGAGTCTCCCTACGCCAATTCCCCCTATATGACCGGCCAGCCCCGGCCGTGTCAGTACCAGCCCCAGACGCAGCCGCCCGAGAAGCGGGAGAAAAAACCCCGTAGATCCGGCAAGTCGCCTTGGAAGGCCGTTATCGCCGCCGTTCTCGTTGTGGCGCTGGTGGCTTCCGGCTGCCTGATCACGGCTTCCGGCGTCAACCGGAAGTGGGAGCAGAAAACCAGCCAGATCACCCAGCAGCTGGGCAGGCAAATTGACGATTTGCAGAAGCAAATCGACAGCGCCCCTTCCGGCACATCCGGTGCGCTCCCGGCGGCGGACGGCTCGGCCATGACTCCGGCGCAGCTGTATCAGAGCAACGTTGACAGCGTGGTGGCCATTTCCTGCACTATGCAGACCACCGCCTACGGCCAGAGCGTGGAGGGAACGTCCTCCGGTTCCGGCTTCATCCTGACGGAGGACGGCTACGTGGTGACCAATTACCACGTTGTGCAGAATGCAAGCAATATCACCGTCACCACCCACAGCGGCGACGAGTACGACGCTACGGTGAAGGGCTACGACGCGACCAATGACGTGGCCGTTCTGAAGGTGGAAGCCGAGGGGCTGTCCGCCGCGACCATCGGCAGCAGCGGCAATCTTTCCATCGGCGACATGGTGGTCGCCATCGGCAATCCCCTTGGCCGTCTGGCGGCAACGGAGACCGTCGGCTACGTCAGCGGCATCAACCGGGAGGTCACCACCGACAACACCGTCATCAGTATGCTCCAGACCGATGCGGCCATCAATCCGGGCAACTCCGGCGGCCCGCTGTTCAACATGTACGGCGAGGTCATCGGCATCACCACGGCCAAGTATTCCGGTACCACCAACTCCGGCGCGTCCATCGAGGGCATCGGCTTTGCCATCCCCATTGACGACGTGATGGGCATTATCTCCGACCTGATCGACTACGGCTACGTCACCGGCGCTTACATGGGCATCACCGTGAAGGACAACGACAAGGAAGCCGCCGCTCAGTTCGGCCTGCCCACGGATGGCGCTTACGTCGTGGACGTGACGCCAGGCAGCAGCGCGGACAAAGCCGGTATCCAGTCCAAGGATCTGATCACCGCAGTGGACGATCACAAGATCGCCACCAGAACCGACCTGACCCGCGCTCTGCGGAACTACAAGGCGGGCGACACTGCCCAGATCACCGTCGTTCGCAGCGGACGGGAACTGACGCTGACCATCACCTTTGACGAAAAGCCCCACAGCACCACCGTCGAGACCGCCCCGCAGGAGGATTCGTCCATGCCCAGCGAGGGGGACTACAACGACTGGTACGAATACTTCCGCCGTTTCTTCGGCGGCTGATAATTGAGCTGAGCAGCAAATTGCCCCGGACATCTTTGGATGTCCGGGGCGTGCTGTTTTTATGGGATTACTTGCCCAGCAGCGCGGTGATGTCCGCGTCAGCCAGTGTGAAATTGGCTTCGCCGCCGGAGAGGGTCAGGCGGTAGATGTCCGAAGATACGCCCTTGGCGATGACCTCGGCCAGAGAGAAGCTGACGGAGATGGTGCCGTTGGTAAAGGTGATGGTATCGATGCCCCGGCTCTGCAGGGTTTGCAGCCCGGAGATCGCGCCCTCCAGAATGGCAATGTCGGCCTGAGCGGTGAGCAGCAGAACGCCGTCCTCCTGCTTCGTCTCCACGGGGAGTGCTTTGCCCGTCTCGTCGATGACGCGATAAAGCGCCGCTTTCACCGGCTGGGGTTCTTCTTCAACAGCAACGGGGTCGGGCGTGGGCTTCGGGAAGCTGCTGCGGGGCTTGGGCTGGGGGATGTCAAAGGTCGTTCCGGGGTCTAAGCGCTCGACGCTGCCGTCGGGAGACAGACCGGAGGTGTCCGCAGCCCCCTCCTGAGCAGTTGTCCCCTGATGCGATCCGCCCGCGCCAATGGCCGCACCTGCGCCGTCCATACTGTCGCCCACGCCGCCGGCGGCCTTTACATTTGCGCTGCCAGAAATGGAGATGTTCGTCCCTTGTCCGACGATGCCATTGCCGAGGCGACAGCCGCCGCCGATACCTGCGGCGCATGTGCCGCCTATGGCGATCACTTCGGCGTCGGAAATGGTGATGTTGTCGCCGTTGGAGCCAATGCTGCCGCCGATACCCGCAGAGAAATTGCCGCCCACCGCCGTGACACGTCCGCCGGTGATTTTGAGATTGCTGCCGCCGCCGGCGTTTGAACTCTGAGACCCGCCACCACCAATGCCTGCGCCGCCAATACGGTTGGGATTGTCTTCTTTTCCTACGGCTGTGACATTTCCGCCGGTGATGGTGATGTCGGAGGCACCGCAATACCATCCGCCGCCAATGCCTGCGCCGCCGCCGTTGCCGGTGGCAAAAATATCGCCGCCGGTGATAGTGATATTGCCGACGTTGTAGTTACCGGATGCGAGACGGTCTTCACTGCCGATGCCCGCGCCACCGTCGCCGCCGACGGCTACCAGCTGGCCGGAGCCGGATTCGGAGCCGATGGTCAGATTGCCGCCGTTGCCCTTTTCCACACCGGCGTGTGTGTTTCCGCTTTGCAGGGTGTTGTCCAGTTCAACGTTCAGATTGACGTTGCCGGCGCCCTCGGTTCTCACCGCCGCGTCGCCTGCGCCCTTCGGCCCTGCGCCGCCGGTGGTGTCGATGTTGGTGTCCTCCAGAGTGACGTTGGCCGTTGCCCCCGCGTCCGCCCTGATGGTGACATTGTTGGTGGTGGAAGCGGAAGAATCCCGGTTCCGGATGACGGGGGCGGAATCCTCCTTGGTCACGCCGCCCTGGCTGACGTTCTGGCCGCTTTCCGTGGCGGATACGGTGATGCTGCCGTCCTCCAAGTACCAGGTATCCGCCATCGCGACGGTGGGCAGAAAGACCGCGATCAGTGCCAGAGAGACGAGCCGGGTCAAAAGTTTTCGGATGTTCATAGCGTTGCCTCCTTACAGCGGGAAGGTTTCGTGGTGTACAAACCAATCATAACATGGATTGGAAGAAAATGCAAGAGGATTAACGGATTTATTTCGGAAGCATCTGCCGGTTTCCCTGTTGCAAAGGGTTCCCATTTGTGATAAGATAGCTGTAACTATATGCTGGAGGGGAACCATGGACGACGCGACTTTGAGAAATCAGATCGGCTCCAATATTGCCGCGTACCGCAAGCAGGCGGGACTGACCCAGGCGGGTCTGGCGGAAAAACTGAATTATTCCGACAAGGCCGTCTCCAAATGGGAGCGGGGAGAATCCGTGCCGGATGTGATGACGCTGGTGCAGCTGGCAGAGCTGTTCCAGATACCGGTGGGGGAACTGCTGGCCGACCCCAACGCCCTGCCGGGAAACCCCGGCACGCTGGAAAAAGCCATGACGCAGGTGTCCGAAAAGGCGCTGAAGCGCAAGGCCAACAAGAATGTGATTCTGGCGCTGTCGTCCACGCTGGTGTGGTTCATTGCGCTGTTAATATTTGTCATCATGTCCTCGTTCAAGGCCGTGGAGCGCTACAGCTGGCTTGCCTTTTTCTACGCCGTACCCATCAACGCCATCGTGATGCTGAGTCTGCTGTCGGCGTGGCACGATTTCCGGAAAAACCGGCTGCTGATCTCCGCCATCGTGTGGGGATTCCTGATCGCCATTCATGTTTCCGGACTGCTGATCTTCCGGTATAATTTCTGGAAAATTTACCTTCTGGGCATTCCGGGGCAGATCGCCATTTTCCTGTGGTTCCGGATGTTCCACCCGGTGAGCGAGAAAACGGAGGGTACGGACAATGGATAAGACGGAACTGCGCCGCCGGATTCGGGAGAAAAAACGGGCGATGACGCCGGAAGAAATTGAAGAGCGGAGCCGGGAGCTTGGCCGCCAGTTCGCCGCGACGGAAGCCTACCGCAAGGCCAAAACCATTTACGGCTACATGCCCTACAACCAGGAGGTGCGCACCGTCCCCATGCTGGAGCAGGCGCTCCGGGACGGAAAAAAAGTGGCCGTGCCCAAGTGTTACGGCGACGAAATGAAGTTTATTTACTTGGACGACCTGACCAAAGTGGCGAAGGGCTACGCCGGGATTCCGGAACCCATCGCGGACGAGCCGGCCGCCCATGACGAGACGGCGCTGGTGCTGATGCCCGGGCTGGCCTTCGACCCCCAGGGACACCGCATCGGCTACGGCGGCGGTTTTTACGACAAGTTCCTGTCCCGGGAGCCGAACCATCCCACGCTGGCGCTGTGCTACGATTTTCAGATGCTGCCCCATCTGGACACCGAGGAACATGACATCCCCGTGGACACGGTGCTCTGGGCGTAGGCGCATATATACAAGGAGAGAAAGATATGCAGTTTGTCATTGTTTTGCTGATCGCAGCCGCCGTGTTCGGCGTGTGCTATCTGGTGGATAAGGGCTTTTCCAAGGCGTTCCGGGGCAAGGCGCAGCACCGTTCCGGCATGGCCGTCCGGGCGAACAAGCGCTTCGGCGTGTTCGGCGTGGTGCTGACGGTGCTGGGCGTCATGGCGTTCTGCATTGGCATCGGCGACGGGCCGGTGCTGATCGTGGGCGGCCTGATCGTGTTTGCCATGGGCGTTTTTTTGGCGGTGTATTACCTGAGCTTCGGCATTTTTTACGACGGGGAAAGCTTCCTAATGTCCCGGTTCGGGAAGAAGGACGCTGTGCATCGCTATGAGGAGATCGTAGGGCAGAAGCTGTACGTGGTGCAGGGCGGCAGCATCGTGGCGGAGTTGTACCTGAAGGACGGCTCCACTGTCAGTCTGCAATCCACCATGGACGGCGTATATCCCTTTCTGGACACGGCCTTTGCCGGGTGGTGCCTTCAGACGGGGCGCGACCCTGAGAGCTGCGACTTCCACGACCCCAGCAAGAGCCTGTGGTTCCCGCCGGTGGAGGAAAGCTGATGGCGCACATTCCCAGCGGAACGACACAGGAGCTGGAGTTGGTCACCTTCCGGCAGGCGCTGGAAGCCGCCGACACCCCCAGCGACGAATACGATATCAAAAAGTGGATCTACGCTCCCAATTTTTACTCGGAATACCGTTACATATTGGGGACGCGGGGGAAAAAGCCGCTGATCTGCATTGGCATCAACCCCTCCACGGCCAGACCCGACGCGCTGGACAATACCCTCAAATCCGTGGAGCGCATCGCCTTGGGGAACGGTTTTGACAGCTTCATCATGTTCAACGTCTACGCCCAGCGGGCGACCTCTCCCGACGATATGGAAAAGGTCTGCAACCCGCTACTGCACAAGGAAAATCTGAAAGCGTTCCGGTATGTGTTGTCTCTTTCGGAGCACCCGGTGGTGTGGGCGGCATGGGGCGCGATTATTGAAAAGCGGAAGTACCTGCCCGACTGTCTGCGGGATATGCTGCTGGCGGGGGAGGAGTACGGAGCCGAGTGGTGCTGCGCCGGGGCCATTTCCCGGAAGGGACACCCCCATCATCCGCTGTATCTGCGGAAGGATGAGAAGCTTAGGCCTTTCGACGTGAAAGCGTATCTGGAACAGTTATAGAAAAATTAAGGGTCGGTGGCTTCACCGACCCTTGTGCAGCATTTGGAATACGGAGGATTTCTTATGAAATTGCTGATTGCGTCCGACATTCACGGCAGCGCCTTCTGGTGCCGCTGCCTGTGCGACCTGATCGAGACGGAACGCCCGGACAGGCTGATCCTGCTGGGAGACTTGCTGTACCACGGCCCCCGGAACGACCTGCCCCGGGACTACGCGCCGAAGCAGGTGATCCCCATGCTGAGCCGGTACCGGGAAAACATCATCGCGGTTCGGGGCAACTGTGAGGCGGAGGTTGACCAGATGGTTCTGCCTTTTCCCTGCATGGCAGAGTTTTCCCAGCTGCTTCTGGACGGGAAAACCTTCTATCTGACCCATGGACATCACCACAACCCGGATGATCTTCCGCCCCTGCCGGAGGGCAGCGTGTTCCTGTTTGGGCACACCCATGTGAAGATGGACGAAGTGCGCTCCGGCGTCCGCTGCCTGAACCCCGGCAGTGTCTCCATCCCCAAGGACGGGAGCCACAGCTGTCTGATTTATGAAAACGGAGAATTTTCTTTTCGGATTTTGGAGGAATGACCGTGGATTCGACAGAATGCGAGACCTGCTGGTATTATGATTATGATGAGGAGTACGACGAATACTACTGCATGATGGATTTGGACGAGGACGAGGTTTACCGCATCGCCAATTCCCCCTCCCGGCACTGCCCCTTTTACCGGCAGGGCGACGATTACACCCTTGCAAGGAGACAATAGATGAAACGATGGTATCCCGCGCTGATCCTGCTGTGCCTGCTGCTGGCGGGCTGTTCCGGGAAGGGGGAGGAAACGACGTTCCCCACCCAGACGGAGGCCCTTCCCGTGGAAGCAGCGCCGCCTGCCGGGCTGCATGACCCGGATGACCCGGTGGAAGTGCGTTACGGCGACGCCCTGCGGGCGTATCCCCTGAGCGCCCCCAATGTGGCCGGAATGAAAGCCATGGGCAGTGACCTGCTGGTGTTCTCCGACACCGAGGTCAGCACCCGCATTACCCGGCTTTCCGGGGAGGAACTGTACATAGCGGCCACCGCCCGGCTGGATTTTGGCCTTACTCCGGATAACCCGTCCCTACAGGTCACGGAAAGCGGCCTGAGCTATTTTGACCCGGTGAACCGGCAGACGGTGGTGCTGGACGCTTCTCTGCGGGAGATCACCCACATTCCCGTGCCGGAGGACTTGGAGGGAACGCCCCTGCTGTCCCGCGACCGGGAGACCTTGTACTACTGCACCAAAGCGGGCGTCCGCGCATGGAATCTGGAAACGGGCATCCGCCGGGTCATCAAGGAAGCCGGGTTCGCCCAACAGAGCGTGACGGGGCTGCACCTGAACGACACCGTCCTGCAATGCCGCGTGGCGGACAACGAGGGCAATGCCAGCACGCTGCTGCTTTCCACGGAAAGCGGGCGGATATTATATGAAGGGGCGCAGGAGCTGACGATGCGCTCCCGGGGCGACAGCTATTTTATCTCCTTCCCCACAGGCTGCACCCGGGCGCTGCTGTTCGGGCAGGCGGGGGAGGAAGCCCCTCTGGCGCTGACCCCGGCGGAGCTGAGCGGGGAGGACTTTCTTCTGGAGACCTTCGCCGACGCGGTGACGGCCAGCGTTGCGTCGGATACGGAGATCAAGCTGGACTATTACGATCTGGAAACCGGACGCCGCCGCAGTTCCGTGACCCTTCCGTTCTTCGGCCTGCCCCTGACGGTGGAGGAGTCCGCCGACGGCTGGGTCTATTTCCTGCTTTACAACAACGACGGTCGGCCGGTCATTTACCGCTGGGACACAGCCGCGCTGGAATTCGCCGTTTCCGACACGGAGGTCTACACCGGCCCCTATTATTCCGACCAGGAGCCGGACTATCACGGGCTGGTGTGGTGCGAGTATTACGCGAGAACCATCGGCGATACCTACGGCGTTGAGGTGCTATTGTGGGAGGATGCCAATCTGGTGCAGCCATGGGACTACAATTTTGAAACGGAATATCTGGTGCCGGTTTTCAAACGGGAGCTGGACTGGCTGAACGAGCGCCTTGCCAATTTCCCGGAGGGGATGCTGGAAGCCGCAGTCTCCCATTTTTCCTCTCTGAAGATCTGTCTGGTGCGGGAGATCATCGGCAGCGCCGAATCCGGCAGTGTGAGCAGGGCGAACGGCATCCAGTTTATGAACGGGACGGACGCCTACATCGTGCTGGCGGCGGGGGATACCTCGGAAAAAGCGCTGTATCACGAGCTTTACCATGTGATGGAGACCCACATCTTAGGCAACAGCATCGCCCTCGACCAGTGGGCAAAGCTGAATCCCGTAGGATTTGAGTACGACTACGATTACCTTGCCAACGCTCAGCGGGACGGCAGCGAATTTTTACAGCCGGACACCCGCAGCTTTGTGGACACCTACTCCATGAGCTATCCCAAGGAAGACCGGGCGCGGATCTTTGAGTATGCCATGACGGCGGGGAACGAGCCGCTATTTGCAGCCTCGCCCCTGCAATACAAGCTGAAAATGCTGTGTCAGGGGATACGGGAGGCTTTCGGCCTGAAAAAATCCCCGGAAAACTTTCTATGGGAGCAGTATCTGAACCAACCTATGGCGTATACGGGAAAATAACAAAAGCGCTGTCATTCAGAACCATCGGTTCCAAGTGACAGCGCTTTTTCATTATGGATTTGCCGCTATGTAGTTGATTCTGACGGTAAACGATCAGTCCTCGGGGAACAGCTTTTCCCGGCAGTAGCGGATGATGGCCTTTCGGGTGATGAGGCCGATGAACGCGTCCTTGTCGTCTACTACAGGAACAAAGTTCTGATTGGACGCCCGCTCCACCAGCTCGTGCATGGAGGTGGTGACCCGGACGGGGACGTTATCCTTCCGGCGGGCGATCTCCATGACCCGGCGGGCTTCGGCCTGACGCATATCCATGTAGCACATGTTCTTCATGGCCCACAGAAGGTCGCCCTCTGTCAATGTTCCCCGGTATTCGCCACGGTGGTTGAGAATGGGAATCGCGGCGTAGCCTGCGGATTCCATCTTTTCCAGTGCCTGCCGGATGGTATAATCATCGTACAAATATGCACACATCGCCTTTGGTGTCAGAAAAAACAGAATATTATTCATGGGGTTCTCCTTTTCGGCGCGGCTGATTGGGAGGATGCCTTACTGCCGCCTTATACATTATAGCATAAACGAAACGGAAAAGTATGAAATTTTCTCGTTAATTTGCAATCAGCCATCCAAAAAATCACGATTGTTTTTGTGCGGAATGACAGTTCTATTTTCCAAAGTGAAAATCAGAAAAATCGAAGGTCGCGAAATAGTCCTCCGGCGTCTCGGCGCGGCGGATGAGCTGGAAGCTGCCGTCCTCTTTCAGCAAAACCTCCGCGGAACGGAGCTTGCCGTTATAATTGTAGCCCATGGAGAAGCCGTGAGCACCGGTGTCGTGAATGGCTACAATGTCGCCGATCTGGATTTCCGGCAGACTCCGCTCGATGGCGAATTTGTCGTTGTTTTCGCACAGACCGCCGGTGACGTCATAGACGTGATCGAGAATGGCGTCCTCCTTGCCCAGCACGGTGATGTGGTGGTAAGCGCCGTACATGGCCGGGCGCATCAGGTTGGCGGCGCAGGCGTCCAGACCCACGTATTCCCGGTAGATGTGCTTTTCATGAATGACGGTGGAGATCAGGTGACCGTAGGGCGCCAGCATGAACCGGCCAAGCTCGGTGAAAATGGCGACGTCACCCATGTCGTTGGGGGTCAGGATCTCCTCATATTTCACCCGCACGCCCTCACCGATGACGCCGATGTCGCATCTGGGCTGCTCGGGGCGGTAGTCCACGCCGATGCCGCCGGACAGGTCGATGAAGGAAATATGCGCGCCGGTGGCGTTGCGCAGCCGCACCGCCAGACGGAACAGCTGCCCGGCCAGAGCGGGGTAGTATTCATTGGTGGTTGTGTTGGAGGCAAGGAAGGCATGAACGCCGAAGTGCTTCGTGCCCAGCTTCATCAGCCGGGTGATGGCCCCTGCCATCTGGTCTTCGGTCATGCCGTATTTGGCGTCCCGGGGCATGTCCATGATGGTGTTGCCCAGAGAGAAGGAACCGCCCGGGTTATACCGCAGACACACCGTCTCGGGGACCGGCCCCATGGACGCCAGAAAATCCACATAGGTGGCATCGTCCAGATTGATGTACACGCCCATATCCCGCGCCTTGCGCATATCCAGCGCCGGCGTATCGTTGGAGGAAAAGATCACGTCATGTCCCGTGATGCCCACGGCCTCGGACAGCAGCAGCTCCGTATAGGTGGCGCAGTCGCAGCCGCAGCCCTCCTCATGGAGGATTTTCAGCAGGAAGGGGTTGGGGGTGGCCTTGACGGCAAAATACTCCCGGAATCCGGGATTCCAGGAAAACGCCGCCTTCAGTAACCGGGCGTTGGCGCGGATGCCGGCCTCGTCGTAAACGTAAAAGGGGGTGGGGATCTGCTCGCGGATTTCCTTTGCTTTTTCCAGAGTCAAAAACGGTATCTTTTTCATAGCTCGAACCCTCTCTATTCTATGCAAAAAACGGCGTACTTTACGCCGTGACTAGGAGAATTGTATTGTATGGAAGGACATTTGTCAACCCCGTATCCACTTCTCACCCCGGTAGAAACCGAATTTCTCCGCCGGGGAGAGAACTCGACAAAATGGCGGTTTCTTTTTTGTGAAAAATGTGCTATACTCCCTCCATCTTCACAAAGGAAGGAAACCAAAATGAAACGAACGAAATTGTCCGACCGCCAGCTCCCGGATTACAGCCGGGGCGAAGAGATCATGAACATGGTCACCCACATCGTCGGCGGCGCTGTAGGCGTCGTGGCGCTGACGCTGTGCGTCATTTTCGCCGCCCTCCACGGCAACCCCTGGGGCGTTGTCACCTCCGCCATTTACGGCAGCGCCATGGTTACCATGTTCACCATTTCCAGCGTCTACCACGGTCTGAAGCCCACCCTGGGCAAAAAGGTGATGCAGGTGATCGACCACTGCACCATTTATTTCCTCATTGCGGGAACCTACACCGTGATTTTGCTGTCCGCCATCCGTCCGGAGAATCCCGTCCTTGCGTGGGTGCTGTTCGGCTTTGAGTGGGGCATGGTAGCGCTGGCCACGACCCTGACGGCCATTGACCTGAAGAAATACCGGGTCTTTTCCATGATCTGCTATATCGGCATGGGCTGGGCGATCATCTTCTTTGCAAAGCAGGCAATGCAGGCGCTGACCTTCCCGGGCTTTCTGCTTCTGCTGCTGGGCGGCATTGCCTACACGGTCGGCTCCATTCTGTACGGATTGGGCAAGCGCAGGAAGTGGATGCACTCCGTATTTCACATTTTCGTCGTTCTGGGCGCGCTGCTCCAGTTCTTCTGCGTGCTGTTTTATGCAATCTGACGAAAAAAATCAGGGTCACGCCACTCCTCGGAAGGAAAAAACCGCCATAAATTTGGTTAATGCTACGAAAATCTTTTTTCGCTATACTAAGGGTTGATTTGTTCACGGTTTAGACATATAATGATACTCGCCAGGCGGTGATACGCCACCGCAGGGTAACTTAACTAAGGAGGGAACCTATGCTTACTTTCATTCTCTGCATTGCAGCTCTGGTCGTCGGCTACATCTTCTACGGCAAGCGCGTAGACAAGATCTTTGGCTCTGACGACCGGGAGACGCCTGCCATCGCGCTCAACGACGGCGTTGACTTCGTCCCGATGAAAGGTTGGAAGATCTTCCTGGTTCAGCTGCTGAACATCGCTGGTCTCGGCCCCATCTTCGGCGCTCTGAACGGTGCTCTGTTTGGACCTGTCGTCTATCTGTGGATCGTCTTCGGTACCATCTTCGCCGGCGGCGTCCACGACTATATGTGCGGTATGCTGTCCATGCGGCACAAGGGCGCCAGCATTTCCGAGATTACCGGTACTTATCTGGGCAAGGTCATGCTGCAGGTCATGCGCGTGTTCTCCGTCATCCTGCTGGTCATGGTCGGCGTCGTGTTCTCCAAGGGTCCCGCCGGTCTGCTGGCTCTGCTGACCCCCGAGAAGCTGGACGCTACCTTCTGGCTGTGGGTCATCATCATCTACTACTTCATCGCCACCTTCGTTCCCATCGACAAGGTCATCGGCAAGATCTACCCCATCTTCGGTATCTGCCTGATCATCATGGCCGTCGGTGTTGCGGGTGTTCTGCTGTTCGCCCATGAGTATCAGATGCCCGAGCTGTGGAACAACTTCTATAACCAGCATCCTCAGAACATCCACATCTGGCCGTTCATGTTCGTCACCGTGGCCTGCGGCGCCATCTCCGGCTTCCATGCCACGCAGTCTCCCATGATGGCCCGCTGCTGCACCTCTGAGAAGCAGGGTCACAAGGTGTTCTACGGCGCAATGGTCGCCGAGGGCATCATCGCCATGGTCTGGGCGGCTGCCGGTGTTTCCTTCTACGAGAACACCCAGGCTCTGCTGGAAGCCGGTGCCGGTGTGAACGCTGTTGTTTACGAGATCTGCACCACCACCATGGGCAAGATCGGCGGCGTCCTGGCTATGCTGGGCGTTATCGCCTGCCCCATTACCTCCGGTGATACCGCTTACCGCAGCGCCCGTCTGACGCTGGCCGACTGGTTCAAGATCGACCAGAAGGATTGGAAGAAGCGTCTGCTTCTGACCGTCCCCCTGCTGGGCGTCGGTGCCATCATCTGCCAGATCGACTACTCCGTGGTATGGCGTTACTTCTCCTGGTCCAACCAGACTCTGGCCATGATCGCTCTGTGGGCGGCTGCCATGTATCTGGCGCAGAACAAGCGCAACTACTGGATCTGCGCGGTTCCTGCCACCTTCATGACCGGCGTTTCCATCACCTACTTCTTCGCGGCCGGCGAGTGCCTCGGCCTGCTGTGGAAGCCTATGGGAATTGCCGAGAGCGTGTACTATCCCATCGCCGTTGTCGCCGGTGTTATCGCCGCGGTCGGCTTCCTGGCGCTGTTCCTGAAGAAGAGCGCAAAGTACAAGACCAGCACTCTGGCACAGTAATATATCATCTTATGGCCTCCCGCTTTACGGCGGGAGGCCATTTTTGGATTGCCGTCTGCTGCCCGCACGCCTCTGCGGACGGCCTGCGAAGGATTTGCGGGATAAAATGGTGTTAACCATTCTATCGAGAAATAATGACAGACCCTGATAGGGACCCCGTATGACATGCAGAAACGGCGCCGGATGGCGCCGTTTCTGTTTGCAGCATTAGGTCAATATTTCCGGGACAGGAGAGCCTCGGCTTCCTCACGGGTGATCTCCCCGGCATTGCACCGCGCCATGATCTGCACGTCCTTGTCGTTGAGCTTGTAACCCAGATAGAAGAACGTGGAAATAATCATGCCAATGACAGGCACCAGGGCGTACACAATCCACAGTCCTTCCAGCGCCCCCGCGCTCTGCTGGATGTTCAGCGCTTTCAGCGCCTCAAAGCTCTCTGCCTCCACGGAAATCCAGTGGAAGCAGCCCAGCAGCGCCAAAGCCAGCGAGGACGAGACCGCAGCGGTGATCTTCACAGAGAAGGTCTGGATGGCAAAGGTGATGCCCTTGGCGCTGATGCCGGATTTGTACTGGCCGTACTCGGCGCAGTCCGGGGTGAACATGAAGGCGAGAATGCCCACGATGCTCATGGGAATGGTGCGGACGCAGGTCAGCGTCAGGAACAGCGCCCGGTTCTCGTAGCCAACGAAGAAAATCACCAGCCCTAAGATGATGTTGACGATGTTGCACCAGAAAAGCGTTTTAAATTTATCCAGCTTTTTCAGAATGGTGGGCATGAGCATGGCGGCGAAAACACCCGGCACCATGTTCAGCAGATTCAGGACGATGGAGTAAAGGGAATTGCCGAACAGGTAGAAGGAGACGAACAGCGTCACGGCGGCGGAGGTTTTCAGCGCGTCGGTGGCGCAGTAGCCGCCGTAGTAGGTCAGCAGGTATTTGTTCTTCCCCAGATAGGAGAACATCTGCCGGGGAGAGAAGTTTTCGTCTTCCTCTTCGGGCTTATAGTTGCGCTCCTTGCAGTTGAGGGACAACGGCACCATGGTCAGGGCGCTGAAAATGGACAGTGTGGCAATGGCCAGACTGGCGCTCATGCCCACATTTTCGCTGATGAGGATGGGCAGCACAACGCCGTAGATCAGCACGCCCGCCCCGGAGAACACCCGGTTGACGGAGAGCAGGGTGTTGCGCTCCGGCAGATTGTCGGTCATGGTGTTCAGCATGGCGTAGGCGGGAATGTCCGTCAGGGTGTACACAGTGTCCCACAGCACGTAGGCCACGCCGAACCAGACAAGTTTCCCAGTCTCCCCCAGCGCCGAGGGAATGGAGAACAGGATGATGGTCACAATGGGGATCAGTGCGGTGGAAATGCGCAGCCAGGGCAGACTTTTCTGCCCGTTTTTGAATTTCACCTTGTCGAAGATGAAGCCGAAAATGGGGTCATTCACGGCGTCCCAGATCTTGACGATCAGCAACACGATAGCGACCTTGGCAAGGTTCACGCCCTGCATGGCAAGGTAAGTGGAAATAAAAGCCGCTGTGATGTTATAGTAAATGTTCTGTCCGATGAAGTATGTCCAGTAGCTCAAGCGCTCCTTGAAGGTGGTCATATACCCCGGATGTTTGTCTGCCATGGCGATCCGCCCCTCTCTTTACAATGAATGTATTCTACCATTGCGGAAAATGGAAGTCAATCGACGGAGAAATCTTTGACATTTTGAACGGAATTTGGTAGTATAGGAAGGAAAAAAGCGCCCCGTTTTTTGGCAGATTGTCATGGGGTGGAGGATAAGGAAAGGAACGCTATGGCCAACGTCATTGAAATAACGGATTTCTCCGCGCCGGAGCTGGACGTGTATGCCCGGCTGACGGAGACGCAGCTGCTCAACCGGTTTGAACCTGCCAAGGGGATGTTCATTGCGGAAAGCCCCAAGGTCATCCACCGGGCTTTGGACGGCGGATATGAGCCGGTGTCGCTGCTCATGGAGCGCAAGGACATTACGGGCGCGGCGCGGGAGGTCATCGCCCGCTGTCCCGGCATACCCGTGTACACCGCGGACGAAGAATTGCTGTGCAATCTCACCGGCTACCACCTGACCCGGGGCGTGCTGTGCGCCATGCGCCGTCCGGGGCTTCCCAACCTGGAGGATATCTGCGCCGGGGCGGCGCGGATCGTGGTTCTGGAAAACGTCCAGAACCCCACCAACGTGGGCGCGATCTTCCGTTCCGCCGCCGCGCTGGGCATGGACGCCGTGCTGCTGACCCCCGGATGCAGTGACCCGCTGTACCGCCGCAGCGCGCGGGTCAGCATGGGGACGGTGTTTCAGATCCCGTGGACGTTTACGGGAGACTGGCCGGGGGAGGGGATGGCGCAGTTGAGCCGTCTGGGCTTCAGAACCGCAGCCATGGCGCTGAGCGACGATTCCGTCTCCATTGACGACCGCCGTCTCATGGCGGAGGAAAAGCTGGCGGTGATCTTAGGCAGCGAGGGCGACGGCCTGACGGAGACGACCATTGCCCGGTGCGACTACACCGTAAAGATCCCCATGTACCACGGCGTGGATTCTCTGAACGTAGCGGCTGCCAGCGCCGTGGCCTTCTGGCAGCTGAGAAAGGAAAAATGACTATGGAACTGGTAAACGGACGTCCCGCGGACTGCGCCGGACGGCTTGAGAAGGAAATTCGTTGCTACGATCTGCTGGACAGTCTGGGAATCGACTATCGGCGCATCGATCACGAGGCGGCTATGACCATGGAAGCCTGCGAGGAGATCGACCGGGTGCTGGACGCGGTGATCTGCAAAAATCTGCTGCTGTGCAACCGGCAGTGTACGGACTTTTATCTGCTGATGCTGCCCGGGGAGAAGCATTTCAAAACCAGCGTTCTCTCCAAGGAGATCGGTTCCTCCCGCCTGAGCTTTGCCGTGCCGGAGTATATGGAGAAGTTTCTGGACATCACCCCCGGCTCCGTCAGCGTTCTGGGGCTGATGAACGACCGGGAGAACCATGTGCAGCTTCTCATGGACGAGGACGTGCTGAAAGGGGAGTACATCGGCTGCCATCCCTGCATCAACACCTCCAGTCTGCGCCTTCGAACGGCTGACCTGATGGAGAAAATTCTGCCTGCCGTCCATCATGAACCCCGAATTGTCACACTGCCGCAGGAATAAAACAGCCTAAAGCGCCCCGGCGGGGCGCTTTTTTCGCCCCCAAACCTGCCTATAAAAATAGTAGGAAAAAGACTTGACAAACGGAACAACATCGTGTATGATATAGCCAGTTAGCATAGGCTAACCAAAAAGCGAACAAAAAAGATGATCTTATCATTATGAATACGGGAGGTTCGAGCTATGGAAATTGCCACGATTTTGTCCGGCGCCGGTGCCGTTGTGGCTGTCACTGTGACGTCTGTGGGCGTCATTTCCATCCGGAAAAGCCTGCGCCGAATCGCCCGGGGCAAGGAGGACGGCCATGTCTGAGGAACAGGTGGTTCGCAACTGCGCCCCCACCTTGGCGGGGCTGAAAACCGGAAACCTGTTTGCCTGCCCCTACGAAAGCCGGGAGGACCTGCTGGACTTTCTGCGGAGCCTGAACCGGCGGCTTGGGAAAAAGGGCGTCCGGGCAGTCCCTCTACGGATCCGTCAGGACAAGGCGCTGATCTACCTCTACCGGCCGGCAAGGCTGGAAGAAGACCTTTCCCGCGCATCCTGCGAAGCGCTCCTCAGCGAGTTTGGCTATAATTGCCGGGGCGGAAGCCGCTGCCTGACAAGGCTTGCCCGAAGATTAAAGCAGCAGGAGGATTTCCCCCACGAGATCGGCCTGTTTCTGAGCTATCCGCCGGAGGACGTGAAGGGCTTTCTGGAACACAGACCCTGCAAATGCGTGGGCTGCTGGAAGGTTTATGAAAACGAGGAAGCGGCCAAAAAGACCTTTGCCAAGTACAAAGCATGCACAAGGGTCTACTGCCGCCAGCTTGCCAGCGGGATCGACATCGAACGGCTCACAGTAGCCGGATGAAATAGGATTTAAGAAAGGATTTTTGAAAATGAAAATTGCAGTTGTTTATTGGAGCAGCACCGGAAATACCGAAGCCATGGCGCAGGCCGTTGTGGAAGGCGCAAAGCACGCTGGCGCGGAAGCGGAGCTGTTTACCGCCGCCGAGTTCGACGGAGGAAAGATGGACGAATTTGACGCGGTTGCTTTCGGCTGCCCCGCCATGGGCGCGGAGGAACTGGAAGACGGCGAATTCGCCCCCATGTTCGAGACCTGTGAGAGTAAGCTCTCCGGCAAGAAGATCGCTCTGTTCGGCTCTTATGGCTGGGGCGACGGCGAGTGGATGCGCACGTGGGAAGAGAACTGCCGTGACAAGGGCGCAAATCTGGTCTGCGACAGCGTGATCTGTCAGGAGACCCCCGATGACGAAGCACTGAGTGCCTGCCGCAGTCTGGGCGAAGCGCTGGCCTGATATAACCTCAGGAA
>UMGF01065439.1_pt1 | contig 111917 bp, 111 predicted proteins | sample 1965181 | NCBI WGS metagenome assembly UMGF01 (sample SAMEA4836063, study PRJEB28245) | human gut metagenome | biome: gut microbiome; material: fecal sample | place: Denmark | collected 2008 | reverse complement strand
TGACAGAAGAGGGCAGAAATCGTCTGTTTCCTCCTATATCCTGCAGGCACAGCCGGTTGTTGGTGCTGGCAATGAAGGACGCGCGCCGTATGAAGGATAGTGTCTGCATGTCGTATACTTTTCGTTCCGTGACGCTCTCCTGCGTGATGGTTCTTTTGAGTCCTGCCAGGTCACTGATTCTGGCTCCGTCAAACTCCTCCATATTGATGATGAGGTGCGTGCTTAGCATCAGCTGGTGGTCCTTGTTTTCCGGATTGGCCATTCCGTTCCGGTAATATTCCCTCCACTCAGGCGGCAACAGCCTTCGTATCCATGTGCTCTTTCCCTTTCCCTGCTCTGAGTAGAGTATGATGACGAGATGGTTCACCGCCTCGTCCTGCAATGCGCACGCCAGCATGCCCACGAACCACTTTCTGAAACTTTTCTTCCAGAACTCCTGGTCTTCGGTCTGTACGGTTTCTGCCAGCTGTCCGATATAATCGGTCACTCCGTCCCATGGCTTGAGACTTTCGATGTAGTCCGTGAAAGGATTGAAATCTCTTGGGTATGACGAGTTTACGATTGTCTTCAGATAATCCGGCGAACACTTTATTTCCGCCAGTTGCAGGTCGAGGAATATGGCGTTGTAGCTTGTTATCCTTACGGGTCGGAACTTGCCTATCCATTTTTCTGTATCCTCATTGAAGTTAAGGTATTCCAGTCGGTCCATTATAATGTTCCTCCGGAAATCATAATGGGTTTTCAGGAAATCGAGCAGCTGATGGATCGTGTCGGGCTTCCCCTCTTCCTTGCGCATGTTGGCTTCCGTCGTCCTGTCGGTATAGATGTACGCGTTGTGTATGGGCGCTGCCGCGTTGAACTCTTCACTGCCGAATTTCTCCTGTGCCAGGCGCATGACTACTTCCTCTTCCAGGCCTTTCGTATAGCACTTGTTTCCCAGTGCGAAGATGAAGCAGTCCCGTTTTCCCGGCTCAAACTTTGATATCCTCTTCACCGCAAGCACCGCCTTGTTGAATTCCATCCTTTCCCAGGGTTCGGCTTCCACCTTTCCGCCTTCCGGCTTATCACTCATCACTTTCTCACTCACTGCCTTCTCACTTATCACTTTCTCACTCACCGCTTTTTTCCTCCCCAGTCGTGGCTTTTCGGGTGGAGTGATATCCGTCAGTGTCTCGTCCACCTCTTTCATAAGTTTTTCATTGAGGTACGCCTTTTCATCGAAAGACGTGAAGAATCCTCTTGATATGTCCTTCCCGCTTCCGTCGACTTCCACATCCAGCAGTTTTTCGTAATATTCCTTGCAGGTGTCATACATTATTCGGTGATGCTTCTCCAAGGTGGAGAAATCCATCCCCGTTTTGGCAAGACTTTCTCTTAGAGTCGTGGCATACTTCGTGCGCATGAATACGAATATCTTGAATCCGTGTGCTTTGGGAGTCAGGAAAGAAGCCAGCGTGTTGGGATCTCCATTGATTTTTTCCCTTAGTCCTTCCAGCTTCTCTTCGGGTTGGTCGTCAATGTCCAGCAGGATGATGTGTGTATACCTTGTAATGCTGTATGCCTGCCTTTTCTCCCTGTATCCCGCCGTGACGGTATAGAAAGGCAACTGTTTTTTCACATTATTCGCCTCTTCCATCTTTCCCTGGCTGACGAGCAGTCTGATTTTTAATACAAGTTTCGCTTGTATTCCTTTTGTGATGTCCTCAATCACTTTCCGTAGGGTAATCTCTCCCCTGACGTTGCTGAATCCGCTGTATGCGGTAACCGGAATATTTTCCATTTGTTTTTTAGTTATTTAAATCCGCCTTATCGGCGCCGCGAAGTAGGGGATAATATTCAGAATGGCAAAAACGCCTTTTTATTGCTGAAAGGCGTTTTTGCACAATTTTGTCTGTTCACTTATTTTTCTTTCTTTTTTTCGCTTCCTCCTCCTTTTCCAGAAACGCTTTTCTCAGATTAATGATATCAGTATTAATGCTTTTCAGTGTCAGGAATCCTTTTTCCTGCTTTCCCTTTTCAAAGCGTGCGATGTGCTCCAGTTTCCTTGCCAGGTCCATGGTTCCTTTGATTCCCGTTTCTTTTTTGTGGCGGATGAGCATGTTTATCCATGGAGTGAGGAACTCCTCCCTTTCTTCTGCCCCGACCAGAATCCGTTCTCCAAACGCTTCATTTTCAACTAACAGGATATTGACCCTGTCTTCTTTTCTCTCGATTTCGATGCTGTAATGATCCTTGTTAATGAGCTCAATACTCAAGATTGTGTTTTTTTAGTCATAAAATCACAATTTTAGAAGTTGGTAATTTATTTTAAATTCGCTATTCGAAAACAAAATTAACGGTTCTATCTGTAATATCTGTTGTTTCCATCTGAAAAAGTGAATGTTTTTTGTTCCATGTGTTACACACGAAATGGTAAATAGGTATGGGGACCCGCTACCTATTATTTATAGAATGTGTGTAACAAGGTCTAAAGAAAAAGTTAGGAAAATACGCGCCTGTGGGTGTGTATACGCGGGTACATTATTATAAAAGGAAGTTCAATGTTGGGAGCTTGTCGGGTAGGGAACGTGGGGATGATGAAATAGTGGGTAGGGTAGGGAAATAAATGTGGTGTCAATAATGATTGTCGTAAATGATGGGTGTTTTTTAATCGTTCGTTTAATGTGCACAAAGATAATGCCCGGAAATGAAACAACAAAATATTCTGATAAAGAAATACTAAATATTTTCTTTTTGCCTATATATATTACTAATACATAGACAGTTACCTCTGAAATAAAATTGTGATTTTGCGATTACTTTCTTATTGAAAGAATCTTAGTGCGAAAATAGCCTTCCGACGTGCCTTTTAAACGAACGATTAAAAGATGAATTATCCTCTTAATCCATTCGTTTATAGCTCTTTACCTGCGAGAATAAACAAGGTGATGAACAACAGCGAAAAAACAATGGGCAAGAGGAACACAATACTTGCCATATCTTACATAAAGTGTTCGCAAGTGATTGAAATTCAAGTGTATGCAAGGATTTTAAAGCCCCGAGAGAACACCCTTTTCTGAAATAACCCTTGAAATGGAAGCGGATAAAGAGACTGAAATATGGTATGCGATGCGTGCCACGTACCGTAGAGAGCCTGATGCTATGCGTCTGCTTGAAAAAGAGAAAATGGGTTGTTTCGTTCCCATGCAATATAAGATCAGCATAAAGAAAGGTAAGAAAGTCCGTGCTCTGGTTCCCGTTGTACACAACCTGCTTTTTGTCCATGCCCGTCCTTCCGAGGTGAAACGCATCAAATCACAGGTAAGCTATTTGCAATACATTACGGATACCCGTAGCGGTCAGAAAATCATTATCTCCGACAGTGAGATGCAACGCTTTATTGCAGTAGCCGGTACTTACAATGATCATCTCATGTATTTCCAACCTGATGAACTGAATCTGTCCAAAGGTACCAAAGTCCGTATAACGGGCGGTGACTTCGAGGGTAAGGAAGGCGTCTTCCTGAAAGTAAAAGGCGCGCGTGACCGCCGTGTGGTTATCGAGATACAAGGTGTTATTGCCGTTGCGCTTGCCACCATTCATCCGGATCTTATAGAAGTAATCAAATAATTGACGATCAGCCGTTGCCATTGAACAGCTGATAAATCATAAATTATAAATCATAAATCATTATGTCTCTTTCCGAAGAAGCACTAACTCTTCAGCGTGCCGCGCACGATCTGATGTATTTGGGCATGGACGGCAGTCCGGTCTATAGCGACGACCTTTCCCGTCGTAATGGTGAAGTTTATCGCCTGACTACGGCTTTGTATAATTCCGGTGTTAAAGGTTCTACAGTTGAAGAACAGGCTAATGTTTGTCTGGCTCTTCTGATGGGCTATAGTGCCTCATTTATTGATCACGGTGAAAAACAAAAGCATATCCAGGAGGTCTTGGATCGTTGTTGGGATATTCTTGATACTCTTCCTGTTTCGTTACTGAAACTTCGTCTGCTCACTGCCTGCTATGGCGAGGTGTTTGATGAGCCTTTGGCTGATGAAGGCCGTATTATCATTGCTTCCTGGGATTCCACATCACTTACTGTTGAACAGCAAGAAGCTATTGAGGAATTTCAGAATGTGATTGATAATCCCTATCCTTGGGAAGAAGTGGAAGAGTAATCTACGCGCATTAAGTGCGAACGCCTTGTCATCCGTTTTTTTACCCTGCCGGTCAGTTCCCGGATTAAGGAAAGAGGGTTATGCCAATGTGTTGGATTACCTACTTATGTGTAGAACAGGTATGATGTGAAGTTGGAGGAGGCGTACCGGAAATTTTAAGAGCAATGCATAGTTAGCATCCTTCCGTATAACTTATCTTAGAAATAATACTATGAGAATATTATATAATAATCAAAAACTGAAAACGCATATAGGCGGACTTGATGATTTATTGTTTGGAGGTTTACATCTTCAAACCGTAGTTCAGACAAATGTGGTAAAACCATTGAGTATCGTGATTTGCGGAGAATTGGGTACCAGTAGATCGCTTTTAGCAATGCAGATGCTTCATGGTATTACAAAATCATTATCTAAACTGGAAGACAATGCTGAAAATGGAATAGAGTTGGCCGCTCCTGTCTTTTACACGCAAGATAAGTCAGAAGAGAATATTTCGGATATGCTGGTTGATACCGTGCTGTCACAATGCATAGGTAAGGTTATCGAAGCGAATATCACGGAAAAAACGGATGACAATGGGAACGAAATCACATGGAAAGGCAGTCTGTTTTGTCAAACACTCTTCCGCGTACCCCCAAGCACCACCCTGCCTATTGACTTGTCGAGTTTGGATTTATATGTGGCTAATGAGATCTTAGTATATAATTCCAGAACCAACTCGTTGCATGTAGGTTTGCCTTCCACTTCCGTTTCCTATAAATCATCGGACAATCCTCTTATAATAGAGAGAAGACATTCAACTTTGGACGAATTTTATTATGACACGCAATATCCCATACAGCGGTTAGGAGAATTGTCGGCTGAATTTTTCCCGGTTTTTGTAAAGAGTGAAAAGAATATTAAAAAGAACGGCCTGTTCAATTATATTTCGGGATTAGGGAATAAGAAAATCCCGTGCTTGGTACTGGATAAAAAATATGAGCCGTCAGATGTAGTGATTGCAGAATATGCTTTGGTCGTAATTTACATAGAAAATTCAGGATCCGATATTGACAAATATAATGCGGATGTCATCATTGAGATGCGCAATTACACGGATGCCGGGACGAATTATCTCTGTAACCAGTTATCTATCAAAAAGAGCGTTTTGCAGGACACCGCCCATGGCTGGCATCAGTATAAAAAGAGGGATTATGGCATAGAAGTATACCCCAGTACCCATGTTATCCTGCAACGGAGGCGACACATGCCCAAAGGGATACAACGTGCGCATGCAGGAATATTATTTGAAACCTACCAATATTTCATAGACCGTCAAAAGGATTATAACTGTGTGTCGTCTTTATCCAAATATATAGATACCTATCTGCGGTCGCCGGAAGAATGCCTAAGGAAGAATCTGGATAACCTCTACGAGAACTTCAGCAAAAGTGATTGTCCGGAAGAAATATTAAATAACATTCTTGTAAAAGAGAGTGATTGCAATTCTCAGATAACGGCCATTATCGGCCCTACAAACAGCTATAAGCGATACCTCGCATTGGGTGGCACGTTCAGCGCCTGCAGCCATAAAGAACATACCCTGCACATATTGCTCGACAAAGACGATGATCTTATTCTGAAAAAAATGATTTGTCCTGCTACTATTTTCAAAGATCCGGACAGTATCCTTCAAAAGAAATGTGTTTCCTGCATGGAGTGTTATAAATGTATCCATTTTAAAGAAATCCGAATGGGGTGTATTTCGACTGATGAATTTTTCTATTATCTTATCCAACAGTTGAAGGTATCTCTTGAGATGAAGGACAAAAGCCAACGTATAAGGCGGATAGTGCTGGATGATTTGCAAAAAATAGAATTTTGTTTTCCGATGATAGATAAGGACAGCTTATTTCTGTCCGGGCTAATTTCAATCTGCAAAGATTATGCCATCGACTTGTTTATCCTTTGTGATAAATCATCGGAAAAAGTTAATGCTTTGCGAAGCAATGCGGACAACGTGATCTGTACTGACAGGAATTCTGAGTATGACTTGGATATTTTTGTGGAACGTTATGCTGGTTATTCTTCTCCCAGCCATATTTGGGGATGCCATGTCACCAATATAAAAGACTTGTTCTGCTGTGATGCCGAGTCGAAGGACAAAAAGAAATATCGTCTCAATGAGAAAAACCTGAGGGGATTCAAAGTCTGCTCACTTGAAAAATATTGGAGAAATGGCACAGACCAGTGAGTATAAGGACAGTTTTTATGGATGGGCCCAAACAAACAGATATTTCATCTATCTGTCGATTTTCTGCGCTTTTGTTCCATTGATAACAGAGCAGTTGATGGGGTGGATTAAGGGGCAGCCTGTTTCTCAAGCGGTTCCTTCGCCGCATGTTTCTCTTGAGATATCCTATCTCATTAGTATGCTTGAACATCAAATTCCCTTTCAGTTTGTCAATATTCTTTTTATCACATTCGCTCTGTACAAACTGGCAAGGATGAAGTTCCTGCAAGTGGAAGCTCCTGAAAAAGAGAAAAAACTGCATGAATATGTGACGAATTTATTCGGTGAAAACAGCACGTTGGCCCGAAACACGCCGGGCGATTTATTCAAAAGAATAAATACGGGTATCAAACAGTTCTACTATTCATGGGTGATCGTGTGGGTTATTTGGCTCATCATGTATATCATAAAGTCCGTATATACTTTTTATCTGATTAACCAGGAATTGTATAATAAATTTCTTTATACGGGTTGTTCAGACGGTCAAATGCTTTTCCGGATAGAAAATTTTTTAGAGAACAATCTAAATATGCTTGGAAGTTTTGTCCTGTTTTTCATCTATATGGATATAACGGTTTCCACCGTGCATGTCGGCACATTGACGGGTAAAGGACGGGGAAACTTGCAAATCGGTGTATTTTTCATGATACTTATCGGTACTACTTTCGGCTTGATTGACCTGTTCAGTATTGTCGGCTGTGCCGACTATGACCGTACCCAATTTTTCCTGCGGTTGTTTATTGGCATCATAGCGTCCATGTCCATCATAATGGTATTGGGTCGTTTGAATACGAGCTATTTGAAAATTCCACAATTCTTAATGATGTGCTTATATCTCTATGCAACGGTGCAAATGCTTTATCCTCTTGTTTATACAACGAGCAGTGGACATTTTTATGTGGAATTTGTAACGTCGACCGTCACCATCGTCTTGAATTTGTTGGTTTTTTGCGGGAAAGTCACTTTGCTTCTTGTCCTTCTCTGGATTGCCAGAAACAACCGTTTCATGTTTTTCTTGCTTCATAAGGCGAACAGTCTTTCCGATTCCACATTCATGATCAGAAGATTTAATAAGTATTATGAAGGATGTCCTGACAAGTAATATTTTCAGATTTAGCAAGTTCTCAAAATGAGAAATGTTTTAGTCTTTAAGTTAGTGTTCATAAATGAAAGCTCTCCCTTTGCTACATAACTTTAAAAATCGAAACTGTAAAGATATACCTTTTCGACATCAAAGGGTATCTTATCCATATATTCCGTGAGATTATCTCTCCCGATAAAAACTAATAGATGCTGATATTATCTATATCTTTCCTCAAGGCAGTTGACAATTTTTTGAAGTCAAAATATAATATGTTTTGCTTATTTTCAGTGGGGTAGAAGGAAGTGCTTACAAAAGTTATAAAGGAGGGTGACAAAGGTGTCATTTAGAGTGCTTACATAACTATTATTGAAGTAAAATTTTATAATCATGATTAATGTTAATAGGTTTATCAGCGAGAATATAACTTCTCGCACCTCCAGTATGTTTACTCCTGATATTGAAACCAACAAAGAACAACTCAGAAAAGAAATATTGGGTAAAAGTATTTTGGTAATAGGTGGTGCTGGTTCTATAGGCGCTTCATATATCCGTGCAATTCTTCCATTCAAGCCATCTAAATTAGTTGTCGTTGATTTGAGTGAAAATGGTTTGACGGAGTTAACTCGTGATCTTCGTTCTACTTATGGCTTGTATGTTCCTAACGAATACCGTACTTATACATTGAATTTTTCAGATCCTATATTCGAACGTATTTTCCGTGAAGAGAAAGGTTTTGATATTGTTGCTAATTTTTCGGCTCATAAGCATGTACGCAGTGAAAAGGATAAGTATTCTGTTCAGGCATTAATAGAGAATAATGTCATCAAAGCAAAGAAACTTCTTGATTTGCTAGCTGAATATCCCCCAAAACATTTTTTCTGTGTATCCACAGATAAAGCAGCTAATCCGGTAAATATCATGGGTGCCAGTAAGCGTATTATGGAAGACATGATAATGGCTTATACTTCAAAATTTAAAGTAACTACCGCTCGTTTTGCCAATGTTGCTTTTTCTAATGGTTCTTTGCTTGCGGGCTTTATAGACCGTATTATGAAGAAACAGCCATTGGCAGCTCCCTGCGATGTTCGTCGCTATTTCGTTTCTCCTGAAGAAAGTGGACAGATTTGCATGCTTGCCTGCGTGTTGGGACATAATAGTGAAATTTTTTTTCCAAAACTTGGAGAAGAAAAGATGATAACCTTTTCATCCATCTGTGACCGTTTCCTTGAAAGTTTAGGTTATAAGAAGGAAGAATGTGCAACTGATGATGAAGCCAAGAAATTTGCTGCGGAAATGCCGGAAGACAGTAAGATATACCCTGTTGTTTATTTTAAGAGTGATACCACGGGAGAAAAAGATTATGAAGAATTCTATGTTCCTGGTGAGAAACTAAATATGACCCGCTTTTCCTCTTTAGGTGTGATAGAAGAGGTTGGCAGTCGTCCGATGCAGGAACTGGATACTTTCTTTGCTGAACTTGAAAAGATCTTTACTGAACCAGATTTTACTAAAGAGGAGGTAGTCGCTGCCATCAAGCGTTTTATACCCAATTTCGAACACATTGAGAGAGGGAAGAATCTGGATCAGAAAATGTAATAAATTTAATCATATGTAATTATGTATAACGATATAGTAGACTTCATTCACCACCTTTATGGAACGGAGGGGGTGGTTCCTTTACATTCCCCTTTGTTCATTGGTAATGAAAAGAAGTATCTGAACGAATGTATCGATACCACTTTTGTCTCCAGTGTTGGCAAATTCGTAGACCGCTTCGAAGAGGAGGTTGCCACTTATACCGGTGCAAAGAAAGCAGTCGTATGTGTCAGTGGTACCAATGCCCTGCACATGGCCATGTTGCTTGCCGGTGTGGAACGTGAAGATGAAATCCTGACCCAGGCACTGACTTTTATAGCCACTTGCAATGCTATTAGTTATATCGGTGCCCATCCTGTTTTTATTGATGTGGATAAAGATACTTTAGGGCTTTCTCCGGGTGCTGTCAGTGCATGGCTGGAAAAGAACGCAGAACTGAAAAATGGAGTTTGTTACAATAGACATTCCGGTAGGAGCATAAAGGCTTGTATTCCGATGCATACCTTCGGTCATCCGGTAAAAATAGACGAATTGACTACTATCTGTGATACCTGGCATCTCGAACTGGTTGAAGATGCGGCTGAAAGTATCGGAAGCTTTTATAAAGGGAAACATACCGGTACTTTCGGCAAAGTGGGAGCCATCAGTTTTAATGGCAATAAGACCATCACTACCGGTGGTGGCGGTATGCTTTTGTTTCAAGATGAGAAACTGGGTAAATTGGCCAAACATCTGACTACCCAAGCGAAAGTTCCCCATCGTTGGGCTTTTATACACGACCATATCGGCTATAATTATCGTATGCCCAACATCAATGCCGCTTTGGGTTGTGCCCAATTGGAGAACTTGGAACGCTATGTACAGAGTAAACGCGAAACGGTTGAGAAATATAGGGAATTCTTTGCTACAGTTCCTGATGTGGCGTTTTTCACAGAACCGGAAAATTGTCGTTCCAACTACTGGTTGAATGTCGTTTTACTTAAGGATAAGGCTTCTCAACAGGAGTTTCTTGAATATACCAATGACCACGGTGTGATGACCCGCCCCGTGTGGGAATTGATGAACCGGCTGGAGATGTTCAAGCATTGTGAGACGGATGGTTTGGAGAATACCGAATGGTTGGCGGACAGGATTGTGAATATACCAAGTAGTGTACGCTTAAAAGGATGAATAAATAGTATAAATAATGGAGAAATTGAGAATAGGTTATTTTGCAGATGGGCCTTGGGGGCATCTTACATTGGATATTCTTTTACAGGATAAATCTTTAGAAATTGCATTTATTGTGCCTCGTAATGATACCAAAGACGAGTATTTAAAGAATAAAGCATTGGAGAATGGAATAGATTATTTAGCACCTGTAAAAGTAAACTCTGACGAGTTTTATCAACAGGCGATAACGTATAATTGTAATATATTCGTTTCTATGAGTTATAATCAAATTTTTAGAGAGCGCATTTATAATCTTCCTAAATATAAAACTATTAATTGCCATGCCGGTAAACTTCCCTTTTATCGTGGACGTAATATTCTTAATTGGGTATTGATAAATGATGAAAAAGAGTTTGGTATTACAGTGCACTATGTTGATAATGGAATAGATACTGGTGATATCATTCTTCAACGTACATTTCCTATTACCGATAATGATGATTATCATACGTTGCTTGAAACAGCTTATGTTGAATGCCCTAAAATACTTTATCAATCGATTAAAATGATTCAGAATGGAACGTCACTTCGTATTCCGCAAAATATAATTTCTCAATATGGGCTCTATTGCGGTATGCGTCGTTTAGGTGATGAAATAATTGATTGGAAAATGACCTCCAGAAATATTTTCAATTTTGTTCGTTCCATATGTAAACCAGGACCGATGGCTACCACCTATTGTAATGGAATTCTTGTGAAGATAAATAAAGTAGGATATAATTCATGTTATCCTAAATATAAAGGAATTCCTGGGCAAATAATAGGCATTGACAACGGTTATCCAATAGTTAAAACTAAAGATTCTTATGTGAAGATCTTACAATATGAGTCAGAATATGGATTAAAAGTGGGAGACAGATTAGTAGCAAGATAATGAAAAAGACTCTAATTATAGCCGAAGCCGGTGTGAATCACAACGGATCTATTACAATGGCGAAAAAAATGATTGACGTAGCTGCTGATGCAGGTGTTGACTATGTAAAGTTCCAGACCTTTAAAGCTTCAAACTTAGTTACTAAGTTTGCAACAAGAGCTGATTATCAACAGCAAAATATGGAAGATAACGATAATTTACAATATACGATGCTCAAGCAGTTAGAGCTTTTACCCGAACAGCATATTGAGCTTATAGAATATTGTAAAGTTAAAGGCGTAAATTTTTTTTCTACTGCTTTTGATTTTGACAGTGTTGATTTTCTTGCTTCTCTTCATTTAGGCTTGTGGAAGATACCTTCCGGTGAAATCACCAACTATCCTTACCTCCGTAAGATAGCTCATTATCATGAGCCTGTCATCCTTTCTACAGGCATGTGTGAATTTTCAGATATTGAACGCGCTCTTCATGTTCTCCTGCAGTTTGGAGTAGAAAAGGAGCAGATAACCGTCCTTCATTGTAATACAGAATATCCGACACCTTTCCGTGATGTCAATCTGAAAGCTATGCTTGAGATAGGCGAAAGATTTGGAGTAAAAATAGGTTATTCCGACCACACTCAAGGCATTGAAGTATCTATCGCGGCAGTGGCATTGGGGGCAACTGTAATAGAGAAGCATTTCACATTAGATAGGAATATGGAAGGCCCCGATCATAAGGCATCTTTAGAACCCAATGAATTGAAGCAGATGGTGGATGCTATCCGGAATATAGAAAAAGCATTGGGAAGCAGACGTAAAGAAGTGTCCGATTCAGAAAGAAAAAATAGAGCGATAGCCCGCAAGAGTATAGTCGCTGCAACATCTATTAAAAAGGGCGAGACATTTTCTGAGGATAATATTACGGTGAAGCGTCCCGGAAATGGAATAAGCCCCATGCAGTGGAATGAGGTGATGGGAAAAGCTGCCATGCGTGATTTTGAAGAAGACGAATTGATAGAACTATGAGAAAGATTTGTGTCATAACCGGGACTCGTGCCGAATACGGTATCATGAGTAACCTGATGCGACTTATCCGCGATGGCGAGGAGACGAAACTTCAGATTATAGCTACCAACATGCATCTGTCCCCGGAGTTTGGAATGACTTATAAGGAGATAGAAGCCGATGGTTTCCATCTCGATAAAAAGGTGGAAATGCTGCTGTCTTCCGATACAGCCGTTGGCACGTTGAAATCCATGGGACTGGCGACAATAGGAATTGCCGATGCCCTCAATGAACTTCGTCCTGATCTTGTTGTCATTCTTGGTGATAGGTATGAGATGCTCGCCGCCGCTGAGTGTGCCATGATAAGCAAAATCCCCATAGCCCATCTTCATGGTGGAGAAATTACCGAGGGTGCATACGATGATTCCATTCGTCATTGTATCACTAAGCTGAGCCATCTGCACTTCACCTCTACCGAAGAGTATCGCCGACGCGTCATCCAGCTTGGTGAACAACCCGATAAGGTGTTCTATGTCGGTGCATTGGGTATTGACAATATTTTGCATGACACTCCCATGTCTTTGCATGAATTGGAAGACAGTTTAGGCTTTAAACTCGGAAAGAAGTTTTTCCTTATCACTTTCCATCCCGTAACTATGGAGAGTGGTACTGCCGCAGAACAATGCCGCAATCTTTTGAATGTGTTAGACGATTATAGAGCTGAATATAAGCTGCTGTTCACCTTGCCAAACTCAGATACCGATGGACGGATTATCATCTCATTGATCCAGGACTATGTAGCACGGAACAAGGAGTGTGCCATGTCTATCACTTCGCTTGGCAGGAAGCGCTACTATTCCGCCTTTCGCTATTGCAGTGCTGTCATTGGCAATTCATCCAGTGGTCTCGTTGAAGCTCCCAATTTCCATATCCCTACGTTGAATATTGGCGACAGGCAAAAAGGAAGATGCAAAGGTACCAGCATCATAGATTGCAAGCCCAGTTACGCGAGTATTCATGAAGGATTGAAGCAGGTGACTTCCGAAAGCACGCTGAAAAGATGCAAGATAGCGGCAAATCCATATTACAAGGAAAATACACTCAGCAATATTTATGATGTGATATCATCTTATCCCTTGGAGGGGTTGATTCAAAAATCGTTCTATAATTTGTAAGAATATGAAAGTCATTGTCATAGGATTGGGTTCAATGGGTAAACGTAGAATCCGGTTGATGAGCGAACACAAAGATGTGGAAATCTTTGGAATAGACAGTCAAGAATCGCGTTGCGCAGAAGTTAAGGAAAAGTTCAACGTCGTCTGTTTCAATAGTATTGACGAAGCGTGCAGCGCACATGACATTGAAGCGTCGCTTGTATGTACTTCGCCTCTGTCTCATGCGGCAATCATAAAGGACTGTTTGGAACATAATCTTCATGTTTTTACCGAAATCAATCTTGTACAAGATGGTTACGATGAGAACATTGCTTTGGCAAAAGCAAAGGATAAGATTCTATTTCTTTCTTCAACCTTCCTCTACCGCAAGGAGAATCAATCAATCATAGAAAAGGTGCATGAAGCCCAATGTCCTCTCAACTATATCTACCATGTAGGCCAGTATCTGCCCGATTGGCATCCCTGGGAAAGCTACAATAATTATTTCATAGGCAATCCGCGTACCAATGGGTGTCGGGAGATTATGGCAATAGACCTCCCTTGGCTGGTGACTGCTTTCGGTGAGGTAGAAGACTTTAAAGTGATGAAAAGCAAAAACACCGGACTCAACGTTGCGTATGACGATAACTATCTGATTATGTTCAAGCACAAATCGGGTGCGAAGGGAGTGTTTGCGGTAGATGTTGTGGCTCGGAAGCCATATCGTCACATCGATGTGTATGGTGAAAGACTGCAGCTCTCTTGGAATGGCACTGCCGATTCTCTGTACGAATATGATATTGAAGGCAAGCGAGACAACTATATCACCCTGTCTGATGCTTCGGAGCATATAGAAGGTTATGCGGCTTTTATCTCAGAAAATCCTTATCGTGAAGAAATCAATGCCTATCTTCGACAAATCAGAGAAGAAAACTTTACCTCGTCATGGGATTTTGAAAGAGATAAAGCAATTCTGCAACTCATTGACAAGATAGAAGCGTGATGAAGCATTATCATATAGCATTTGTTGGGTTAGGCTCTATTGGGCAACGGCATTTCAACAATGTGTGCCAACTGTTGACATCGAGAGGCTGCTCGTTCAGCATAGACCTCTATCGGAATGACTTGGCAAAGAGACTCCCTAAAGAAATAACCGAGAGGGTAGATCGTCAATACCTGTATTCTGAACAGCTGAAAAAAGAACTTGGGTATGATGCGGTGTTTGTAACCAACCCTACCTCGCTGCACTATGCGGCGATAGCCAAGTTCAAGAATCATGCGGCGGCTTTTTTTATAGAGAAACCTTTGTTTGACTCTATTTCCGTAGATGAGTCTTTATTGAAAGATATAAAACACATCCCCACATACGTGGCTTGTCCGTTGCGCTATCATCCCGTGCTTCAATACATTGAACAGCATGTTGATTATAAGTCGGCCATAGCGGTGAGAGCCATATCTTCGAGCTATCTGCCGGATTGGAGACCGGGCCAGGATTATCGTAAGTGCTACAGCGCACATCGTGATATGGGGGGCGGTGTAGCCATTGACCTTATCCATGAGTGGGATTATCTTACACATTTTTTTGGCATACCCAAAGTGGTGTTTTCACTTCAAGAGCGATTTTCCTCACTTGACATAGACAGTGATGATGTGGCAATCTATATAGCCAAAACAGAAAAGACAACCATAGAGTTGCATTTGGATTATTTTGGCAGAGAAACGCTACGCTCCTTGGACTTGTTTATGGCCGATGACACCATACAATGTGACATCGCGGGCGGAAAAATTACATGGATGAAGGAAGGGCGTATCCTTAAATTTAACAGTGACAGGAATCATTATCAAATGAAGGAGATAGAACATTTCTTTGATATTGTGGATGGAAAAATAGAAAATGACAGCGATGTGCGACATGCATATCGGGTCTTAAAACTAACAAAAGGCATATTATGAATATTTTGTTTACACTCTGTGGTAGGGCAGGTTCCAAAGGCGTGAGAGGAAAGAATGCCCGCGACTTTCGGGGTGCTCCGTTGGTGTGGTATTCTATGGCAGGAATTCAACTGTATATCGAAAGATACAAGCAACCGGAAGACAGCATTGAGATAGTGCTGAACACGGACAGTGAAGACCTCATAAAGTTGGTGAAAAGGGTAAGCTCTATGGATGTTGCCGTATTACGCAGAGCTGAAAACTTGGCAGGTGACTGTATTCCCAAAGTAGCTGTAATACTTGACTGTTTGGTACGTGCCGAAGAACATAACGGAAAGCGATATGACATGGTGGTAGATTTGGATATCACTTCGCCCCTGCGTACGGTAGAAGATATAGCCCACACCATAGACCGCAAGAAGCAACGCGCTGATGTAGATGTGGTTTACTCGGTTGCGCCAGCACGTCGTAATCCTTACTTTAACATGGTGAAGGAAGAGAATGGTTTCTTCTGCAAGGCGATACCGGCAAACTTCACCACTCGTCAGGAGGCTCCTGTGTTTTATGATATGAACGCGTCTATTTATGCCTATTCGCCTCTGGCGCTTAAAGAAAAGGAACAAGCTACTTTCTTCAACTCGCATTGTGATGCGGTATTGATGCCCGATACCGGCATTTTGGATATTGATTCAGAAGAAGATTATGAACTGATGCAGGTAATTGCCGGCTATCTGTTTGAAAACAAGCAAGAATATAAGTCCATCTCAAATTATATTCAAAAATGGAAATGATAACATCAATTCCCAAGGAGCAAGTTCTTGGATTGTTGCAAAAGCAATTGGATGCCAACTTTTCTTTATCTTTATGCGAAGAAGAAAAACTGTCAAATTGTATTGATGAAGTTTGGGAGAAAGTGACATATTGCTTTCTGAATACTACCAATAAATATTATTTTAGGTTATGTGTGGGGGTAGAAAATACTTATTTTAATCCATTCCATTCTTGCCAATATACCATTTTCTTATATTTATATTCTCGTGTATTATCATTCCATTCGGACGCTGCATTATTGGCTGATAAGGTATATTATCTTAATAAAATGATGAACGGTGTTGATTTGTACCATCAAATAGATTTACCTCCGGTTTTGGGATGCGAGCATCCCCTTGGGGCAGTTATGGGTAGGGCGGTGTTTGGTAATAACTTTTATTTTTACCAAGGCTGTACTGTAGGTGGTGATCATGATATATATCCCGTAATAGGAGATAATGTTTGTCTTTATTCAAATTCTTCTATATTAGGAAAGTGCCACATAGGGAATAATGTAGCTATCGGAGCCGGTGCATTGGTTAAGAATACCGATATCCCGGACAATTCTCTTGTGTTCGGACAGTCTCCTAACCTAATCATAAAGCAACGAAAAAAAAACTAATTCAGTAAGGTATATGGCAAATTCTCATGTCATTTTACAATCGCTTTCCATCATAGATGCTATTCGTTTGATTAATGAAATTAAAGATGGACCTCTTGTGCTCTTTGCGGTAGATGATGAACAACGGATGCAAGGCACTCTCACTGATGGTGATGTACGTCGCGCCTTGCTCAGAGGTGTCAGTATAGATGATTCCATCAGCGAAGCCATTCATCGCGATTTTAACTATCTGCGTAAGGGGGTAAACGATGGTGTAGAAGATATACACCGTCAGCGCGAACTGAAGATGCGCTTGGTGCCTGTGCTCGATGCCGAGAATCATATCTGCGAGATTATCAATCTTGAAAAATATCGCACTAAGCTTCCTTTCGACGCTGTGCTTATGGCAGGCGGTAAGGGCGAACGTCTTCGTCCATTGACGGAAAAAACACCCAAACCACTCATTCAGGTAGGGGATAAGTGCATCATAGATTATAATATAGACCGCTTGCTTTCTTATGGAGTGAAACATATATCAGTCACCATCAATTACCTTGGTGAACAGATAGAGGAACACTTCCAGAAAGAATGTCAAGGGGTAAAGATTGCTACCGTGCGTGAGCCTCATTTTCTTGGTACGATAGGCAGCGTCAAGTTTGTGGATACATTCTATAATGATACGGTGTTGGTGATGAATTCTGACCTTTTCACGAATATCGATTACGAAGATTTTTATCTTCACTTCAGCCAAAATGATGCCGATATGAGTGTGGCAGCCGTGCCCTACGTGGTGAAAGTGCCTTACGGCGTCTTCAATCTCGATGGGCGTGAGATAAAAGGAGTGATTGAAAAGCCCACTTACAGCTATTACGCTAATGCCGGCATCTATCTGATAAAGAAACGTTGCCTTGACCTCATTCCCGATAATAAGTTTTTTAATGCAACGGATTTTATGGATAAGTTGATAGAAATGCATCATAAAGTGATTCGTTATCCCATTTCCGGCTTCTGGATAGACATTGGTCAGCATGACGAGTTAGCTCGTGCCAAGGAGATGGTGAAACACATGAAAGGATTTTAAAAGGAATTAACTGTTTTAACGGTAAAAATATGAAGTATTGTACTAAATGCATGATGCCTGATACAAGACCGGGTATCACATTTGATGAAAACAGAGTATATGCTATCCATTAAATTACAAAGGGAGGGATATGACCCTTTCATAGATTATCTTAAAGGAGCCTGTATCTTCTTGGTAGTGTTGACACACTGTCTGCCGCACACAGAATATATCTTGTTTCCTCTTTGGGGAGACCAAGCAGTACCTTTGTTCTTATTGATACAGGTCTTTCATGCCTATAAGTATGGAGTGGACAAGGCTGTGAAGATGCCTAATTTTGTTAAGCTGTTTAATAGGATTTTCAAGCCTTTTCTTCTCTTACTGCTTTTTGAGGTGTTTTTGCTGGTAGTGGTATTACAAAGAGACCCTTTGCAGGTGATAAAGACTGCTATTATCGGTGGCGGTATAGGTCCCGGTTCCTACTATGTGTGGATATACATACAATTTGCGTTATTGCTGCCTGTCATGGCATTGATAATCAGATTGTTAAATAAAGTTATAGGGGGTAAAATATGCTTGCTGATGATTGCGTTAAGCTGCCTTTTGGAGTTGGTATGCATATATATCCACATACCTGAGATGTTTTACAGGCTTTTATTTTTCCGGTATTTCTTTTTGATCTATTTGGGATATATGTGGGTGGAGAAAGGTATTCTCTTGGATAATATTAGATTGCTGCTTTCTGTGGTCAGTATAGCGTTTATTTTGATGTTCGCTTATACCTCAATTAATTTCGAACCTTTATTTTTTCAAACAGACTGGAAGATATATCATTGGATATGCTACTTCTATGTAGCCTCTCTGTTCCTTTTCTTTCTGAAATTCTGTTATAATCGTTTGAGTACTAAACTAAAGGAATTTATAGGTCTGATGGGGAAATATTCCTTCGAGATTTTTCTCCTTCAGATGTTTGTTTTCGCATTTTTTCCACATGGAATGTTGCTGGTTCTTGTGGGCAATAAATACATCTGCGCTGCACTGACGATAATACTTACCGTATCACTGAGCATATTGCCGGTGATAGTGTGGAAAAGGTGGAGAGAATTGCGTAGTACTGCTGCTGAATAAAAATAATGTTTTTAAATCGTTTATTAGGCAACAAGCTTCTGCTTAAAGGAGCTTTGTTTTCTCTTTTCTCTTTTTTTAATCAGGGTGCAAGTTTCTTGTTACTGATTATTCTGGCCAATTATATTGCTCCTTCAGATTATGGTACTTTGAGTTTATTCAACACCATCATCTCTTTTTTGGGATTTGTTGTTTCTCTCTCAACGCATGGTTACATAACTATTTCTTTCTTTAAAAAGAATGAAAAGGAATTTAAGCAAGACTTTACTCTCATCTTCCTAATCACTTTTGCGGTAACTACATTTTTCGCTTTTTTGCTTCTGTTGGGTAATACTTTTGTTGCAGAAGTGTTAGAATTGCCGATACATTATCTTTGGTTTGCATTAGTCATTTCTGTGATGAACTGCTATTTTCAAATTGTACTCGACTATTATCGCATCCGTGAGAAACTGACTTCTTTTGGTTTGGTGAGTTGCAGCTTTGCCGTTGTAAATTTCGCTGTAACTATGCTGTTTGTTGTTGCTTTGAAGCAGGGATGGACGGGACGTATCTATGCACAGCTTGCTTGCGGAGTGCTCTATGGACTTGTAGCTTTTTATGTGTGTTTTCGCTATCGCCTATTTATTTTCAAGGGACTTTCGTGGCTTCAGGCAAAGCCTATATTGATGTGGGGCATTCCTTTAATTCCACACTTGGCTACGAGTTGGATTAAGCAAGGCGGTGACAGATATATCATCAATCACTATTATACTCTTGCCGAAGTTGGAATCTTCAGTTTTGCACTCAATCTTTCGAATATCATAGATATGATTGGGGCGGCATTTAATCAGACAAATTCTGTGTCGATCTATCAAATATTATCTTCGGAAGCGAATGACAGGTGGTTGCGGCTGAAACGCCAAACAAGGAATATCTTTGTTATTTATACTATTGGGGCTGTCATCGTTTTTGTAGGTTGCTCAGTCATTATCCCTATCTTGTTGCCCAAGTATTCATCTTCCTTGCCTTATTTTTATTTATTAGGCATTTCCGGATATTTCCAGTGTATATATTTTCTTTATACCAACTATCTTTTCTATTATGATAGAACCAAAGATTTGATGTTCATAACATTCAGTTGCTCTGTTTTCCATTTAGGACTGTCAATGCTATTTACCAGATATAGCCTTTACTATACTTGTCTGCTCTATGTTTTCCTTAAAGCCCTTATGGTGGCGATGGTGGTATTTAGAGCTAAAGGATTAATCAATAAATATGTGAATGATTACGTCACAACATGAATAGAATAATAAATCTAAATAAGAATAAAGATGAAGAAATATAAAGATTTGAAAGCTGTATGTTTTGTTGATTCAACGTATACCATGCTCATTTATATGCTGGTATATGGAAAGAAACAATTTGACAAGACTTTCTTTTTTATATCAGATGCATTCTCGGCTGAATTTCAGAGTAAACTCAAGTATAAGGAATTTCTCTCTTATGTGAAAATGACCTCACAGCCGTTTGTGTTGAGAGTATTATGCCGCTTTTGGTTAAAATGTACAGCCTATATGAAATGGCCTTTCCTATGCACGCTCCCGATTTTTGGTCAAGATCACCTATGGTACACTCCGGCTCTGTTGCGCAAACGCTCTATGGTGGTTATTGAAGATGGTCTGGCAAACTATATAGAAAGCGATTTAGTAAGACCGTCAACGATGAAGCACAAGTGGTTATACAGATTGTTGTTTGGATCCAGCATGTGTTATGGTGAGTATGGTAATTCTAAATATGCTTCACAAGTTGTTCTTACCGGTGCTATGGGATCTATTCCTGCTTGTCTCAAAGAAAAAGCTACACTTGTCGATATCAAGAAGTTATGGGAAACGTGTAATTATAAAGATTATATCCTCGATATGTTCAGCTTTAATAAGGCGGAAATAGAAAAACTTAGCAAAAAGAAGGTGATTATACTGGCACAACCTTTCAATCAAGGTGTGGGCGACGAGGTGATGAGAGAGATATATCAAGGTATAATTAATCAATACAATGCAGAGGATGTAGTAATCAAGACGCATCCCCGAGATACTATGGATTACAGAGGAATGTTTCCCGATGTAATGGTATATTCAAAAAAAATGCCGGCGGAGTTGTTTTCTTTGATAGGTTTGTACTTTACCGATGCATATACAATTAATAGTACTTCTATCTTTTCATTCCCGAAGGAATGTAAAAAACATCTTCTTGGATTTAAATGTCATCCGGCATTATTGAATGTATATGGACAATTCGAACTTAAGGAACTTAATCAGAACTGATTGGTTTGTGTGGATGGCTTTTCTTTGCTGCCCTGTACTGGCCATGCCCATGGTGATAAATGGATGCTATCGGCAAAAGAAGAATATGTATCTTCTTTTTTCATTGTTTATGGGTCTGTGCGCCATGTTGCTTTATCCTCCCGTAGCGGATTTGTATAGGCATTGGGTAACCTTTCAAGACATAAAGCTGTTTGAGTGGAACGATTTCTTGTTCTTTTTGGGAGTAAACATAAAAGTGGACTTCCTCTTACCATTGTTGGAATTTATTTTTATAAAATATGGTATCTCTTTTGGATTTTTGAGGTTCTTGCTTGTTGCGAGCACTACAATGCTCTTTTTAAATGCCTATAATAGCTATTGCAAAAACATGAAGCCGAACGATAGAGACCGCTATGTGTTTTTATGGTTCGTGATCTTTATAATTCCCTACGCTTCTGTTGCAGTAGGATTGAGAAGCTCTTTTGCTGCATCTTTAATAAGTTATTACATTTTCAGGCACTATGTACTGAACGAAAAACGTTTTATTGACATAGGGCTGCTATTAATTGCCTTCTTCTTTCATTTTGGTGTCATGATGGTGATACTACTCATTTTGTTGGCAGAGGTTGGATTGTATGTAAGGCATAAACCTGTTTTCTGCTTGGTTTTTGGAATTCTTTTTTTGGTTTCGCAATCGTTTGGATTATTGATTTCCGTACTTCCTTTAGGGGAATTAAATGATTATCTTGTTAGTTATACAGAGGGAGAATACGCTTCTACCGAATATCTTGAAGGGCATAATATATTTTTTTGGCTTCCTACGATAGGACGTTACATTTGCAATATATTGTTCTTTGCTATTTTCTGCAAGAATGTTCCTATTACAAAACAGACATCTTTGGTGTATAATTTATTTCTGCTGACGGCATTTACTTCTGCATTTTTTGCCGTAAATGGTAGAGTGATGGTATATTTCTATTATTACGGCATCTTTTTCTTAATGAAATATGCGGGAATGTCCAAGCTGAAAGTTCTTTTTAAAACCTATGTATTCCTTACTCTATTCGGATTCATGCTTGAATGGAGAAAACATACCATAACAAGGTGGTACTATTTATTCAGTCCATATCCCGTGGCTCTTTCCATGGACTATGACGATAACTGGGTGATGAATAATGTTAACCCCAACGGTGATTTTTATATTTATATTAAATGATTATGTTAAGAAATAGAGAGCCTTTAGTTTCTATTGTCGTTCCGGTGTACAATGTGGAACGCTACATTGATAAATGTCTGGATTCATTATTTTCGCAATCTTACGAAAATATGCAATACATTTTTGTAAATGATTGTACTATAGACGATAGCATGAAGCATATCCAAGATAAAATGACTGATTATCCGCATCGGAAGGAGCAGGTGATATTAATAAACCATGAAGTGAACAAGGGGCTGACTGCTGCCAGAAAAACAGGCTTGTCGCATGCCCAAGGTGAGTATATCTGGCATATTGATAGCGATGACTATATCTCGACAGATGCAGTAGAATGTCTTGTAAACAAGGCTTTGGATGAAAATGCCGATATGGTGGTGTTTGACATGGACGAATTATATGACAACTTCACAAAACACATTACTTTATCCATGCCTGAAACAAAAGAGCAGTATCTGTATCAGATGATTATAAGAAAGACGAGGTTTGAACTCTGCTTCCGCTTTTGTAATAGAAAAGTGTATAACGGCATTGAATTGGATGAAAGCATCTGTTATAGTGAAGACTATGCTACCAGTCCACGATTGGTTTATAACTCCAATAAGGTGGCATATCTGAAGAAACCGTGCTATTATTATCTTAAAAATGTAGCTACGTCTTATACCGCATATGTGAGCGTAAAATCTATTAAAAGTCTGGAAAGAGCCGCTTTGCTGTTGGAGGATTTCTTTTTGAAGATAAATCCTGAGTATTATGCACCCGTATTATCCTTGGCAAAGGTTTATGTAAAAGTACATTCTATGAAATCGTCATTCTACAATGAAGAAGCTTTCAGATACTCTATCTCTCTTTTTCCAAACATATCGGGGGATGATAAAACTAAAATCGGAATGAAAGACAGATTATTGCTTTTTCTGCTGGATACAAAGATGATAGCATTGCTAAGGCTCTATATTAAGGCCGGATTATATGTTAGTTCAAGATGGTAATATTGTAATGAATAGTTTACTATGATTTTATTTAGTATTATAATTCCAATCTATAATACAGGTAGGTATCTTAGACAATGCCTTGACAGTATTCTGAACCAATCTTTTTCGGATTTTGAAGCCATTATGGTGAATGATGGGTCAACCGATGACTGTTTGACCATCTGTCAGGAGTATTTGGTAAGGGATAGCCGTTTCCGGTTGGTAAATAAAGCGAATGGTGGATTGGTGAGTGCAAGAATAGCAGGAGCTGATGAAGTGCGAGGAGATTACTGTATTTGTCTGGATTCGGACGATTGGATAGATTCCCGTTATCTTGAATTGATATCTGATAGCATAAAGCAATATAAAAATCCGGATATTGTTATGATGGGACATGTTTTTGCTTTGGAAACCAATTACAAGTATCGAAGGATTTCGTTAAGAACAGGCTATTATAATGAAGAACAATTGGTGAAGGAAATCTATCCTCTACTTATGAGAAGGAACGATGATGCTTGTTTGCCGGGACAATTGTGGGGTAAGGCATTTAAATCTGATATTTACATACAACAACAACAGCAAGTAGGTTTGTTTTTGAAGATTGGAGAGGACAAAGCCTGTACGATAGCATTTATGAACTTTGCTCGAACCGCAGTAGTGATGGATTATTGCGGTTATTATTATAGAATGAATCCGTCGTCTATGACAAAATGCAGAAAAGCTTTCCCTTGGAATACTCCGGAAATTATAGGTAGACATTTAGAAAAACAAATTGATATGTCTAAATATGACTTTAAAGAGCAGTTATATCGATTTGTTACGCATGAAGTGGCTACGGTAGCTGCATCTCAATTCTTTGAAAATAAAAAATATAGTGAGGTGTGCCGTGAGATTAATAAAGAACTGAAAAACCCTTACTATGATAATGCAATACGGCATGCTGTATATAGAAAAAATCTGATCGCAATAGGCATGACTTATGCTTTAAGATACCGCCTTTATTTTTTCCTATACCTCTATAATAAATTGTTTCAGACTTTTTAATGGTTTTGTAAATTATATTATACGTTGTTTTTGAACGTTATTTTTATGAGAATACTTCAAGTAATAACTCTCTGTGATCTTGGAGGAGCACAGTCGGTCGTTGTCAATCTGGCAAATAGTTTGGTTAAAGAACATGAGGTGATAGTGGCGGCGGGAGCTGGTGACGGAAAAATGTGGTTGTCGCTTCATCCGTCTGTGATATGTGAACACATTCCATCGTTACGAAGAGCTTTGTCTCTACTCAATGAAATCAAGACAATTCGAGCTTTGCGGAAACTTTATAAAAAGTATCACCCAGATGTAATTCATTTGCATTCATCAAAAGCCGGATTATTAGGCCGAATAGCATTTCCTTCTGCAAAAATAGTATATACAGTTCATGGCTTTGATTCTATACGTATAGCCCATCGAAAATATTTATTTCTCGAAAAGATGCTGCAATTCTGGTGTAGAACTATTATTGGTGTAAGTAAATATGATGAAGATAATTTGTGTGATGAGGGTATAAATAACAATGTTTGTTTTGTATATAATGGTATTAGTCAACCATTGCGTTTACCGGAGAGTCCTTTTAATAAAATGCGAAGCTATTCAAAGATAATATTATGTATTGCCAGATTATCCCCCCAAAAAAATATAGACTTATTTCTGAAAATTTCTGAATTATTACCTCAATATGCCTTTGTTTGGATTGGTAATCAGCATGAATTTCGTGGACAGTATTCTGAAAATGTGTTTTTCATGGGAAGTCTTCCCAATGCGGGCGCGTATAATGAATACGCTGATTTGTTTATTCTTCCCAGTAATTATGAAGGATTACCGATGACTATTATTGAAGCCATGGCTTTTGGAAAACCGGTGGTTGCTTCAAAAGTGGGAGGTATTAGCGAGATTGTATTAGATGATGAAAATGGTTATACTGTAGAGAATTCAGCGAAAGCTTTCCGTGAGAAAATCTGCTATATTTTAGAGAATAAAGATGTTTATACCCGTTTTTCAAAAAACGCTTTAAAAAGCTATCAAGAGAAGCTGACTGTTGATAATATGATAGATGGATATTTGAGGATTTATAATGGAATTGTGGATTAAACAAATAGATGAGTAAGCACTCTTACCTTTGTAATCGATTATAGGTGCTGATGGAAGTGTAAACTTTGCAACAATTATATTGCGTAATGATAATCGGCATTTGACTGAAGTTATGACAGGATTTACTAAGTCTATTTGACTGCTTAGCCAAAAGTCTTGAGCAGGTAAAGCATCTTTGATAACTTGAATTAATTTTTCCTATTTAAATTTTCATGAAACTTTTATTCACAGGAGCCTCTGGGTTCTTGGGCAACAATGTGCGTCCTCTTTTGGAAGGAATGTATGATGTTACAACTGTGGGCTTGCTTCCGCAAGATGACTATATCGTAAATATTGCAAAAGAGATTCCCGATTTGCGTGTACGGTATGATATTGTTCTTCATGCAGCCGGAAAGGCGCATTCTGTACCCAAAACGGAAGCGGAAAAGCAAGTGTTCTTTGATGTGAACCTGCAAGGTACAAAGAATCTTTGTACTGCATTGGAGAAGAAAGGAATACCACGAGCTTTCATCTTTATTTCTACCGTGGCTGTGTATGGTTGTGATTTTGGCGAGAACATAACAGAAGAGCACTCTTTAGAGGGAGTTACTCCATACGCTATGAGTAAACGCCTTGCGGAAGAATTCTTGCAGAAATGGTGCTATGAGCATAATGTTACTTTAGGTATCATTCGTCCTTCCTTGATTGTCGGTCCCAATCCTCCGGGAAATTTAGGAGCTATGATTCATGGTATTCGTAGCGGGAGATATCTTAGTATTGCTGGAAGCCGGACACGGAAAAGTGTATTAATGGTGCAGGATATTGCAAGGCTGGTTCCTTTGTTGGTGGAAAAAGGAGGTATCTATAACGTATGTGACAGCTATCAGCCTACTTTCAGAGAACTTGAAGCTGTTATTTGCAGGCAACTAAATAGGAATCTGCCATTATCAATTCCGTACTGGATGGCTAAATGTATGGCTTTGATGGGTGATTGTTTTGGAAAGAAGGCTCCCGTCAATTCTCAGAAATTAAGTAAGATTACTGAGTCACTGACTTTCAGCAATGAGAAGGCGGTACGTGAGTTGGGGTGGAGACCGATAAATGTATTGGAGAATTTCAAGATAGAATGAGCGTATATTTTTGGATCATATTGACTGTGACAGGTATTGTATCTTTCCTGTTTGGCTGTATTCAATTTTGGTTTTACCTGATAAACAGAAACGAATGATGTATTATTTGATAGTTTTGGTTCTGCTATTTTTAGCAGAACTTTTTTATTTCAGGGTGGCTGATAAGTGTGATATCATTGATAAGCCTAATGAGCGTAGTTCTCATACAAAGATTACTTTGCGTGGTGGTGGCATTATTTTCTATTTCGGTGCGTTGGTCTACTTTCTGACGAGTGGTTTTGAATATCCTTTGTTTATGCTTGCCCTGACTTTGGTGACGTTCATCAGCTTTGTGGATGATATCAAGTCTATCCGGCAAATAACGAGATTGCTTTTCCATTTTTCCGGCATGGCATTAATGTTCTGTCAATGGGGCTTGTTCTCCTTGGAATGGTGGTGGATTGTCATTGCACTGATTATTTGCACGGGTATCATCAATGCCTATAACTTCATGGATGGGATAAACGGTATCACGGGTGGTTATTCTCTGGTCGTATTAACTTCATTGGCGATAATCAACGAGGAGATAATCCTTTTTGTGGAAAGTGATTTTATTTATACGGTGATTTGCTCTGTTTGGGTATTCTGTTTCTTTAATTTCCGTAAGAGTGCGAAATGCTTTGCGGGTGATGTGGGTTCTGTGAGCATTGCCTTTATTCTTCTTTTCCTGATAGGCAAGCTTATCATAGAGACGGGGGATTTCAGTTGGATACTATTGCTTTCCGTATATGGTGTGGATAGTGTCTTGACGATTGTTCACCGGTTGATGCTTCATGAGAACATAGGTTTACCGCATCGTAAGCATTTGTACCAGTTGATGGCGAATGAACTGAAGATTCCTCACGTGGTGGTTTCTTCTGTTTATATGGTTTTACAACTTTTCATAGCAGCAGGACTGTTGTGGTTACCTATTGACCATTGGGTATATTTCTTTTGCGTGATTAGTTGTCTGATGGTGATTTATGTTGTGCTTGTAAAAAAGTATTATCCGTTGCACGAAGCTTATTTAAAACAAAAGAAAAAATAATTGACTAAGAAACATGGCAATAGAAGAAGTGTAAGCATTCAATTTAGGACTCAAAAAAAGTCCAGATCTTCGCTGCGAACAAAATCTAAGAATCATGTATAATAGTGAAGTTCTTGAAAGGTTTTACTTTCAGTACCAAACAGAGACCTTTTCTCATGGTGAGTCCCTCCAGTCCTTTTGTGTTAGAAACAAGGTACCTTATAACATTTTCCAGAAATGGTATAAGGACACTCGTAAAAAAACGTTCCCGTTCAAGTAGACGGTATTTCGGGTACCGGTGAGTCCTCCGGTCTTTCCGTCAACTCTGAGAATCCGGTCAGTGTTTCCACGCCTTCTACCCATATATGGATAGATCTTCGTGCGATCAACGACCTTCATTTATTCCCAAAGAATTTCCTGCACTATGACAGTGATGCCGGTGCGGAGATGGCGGAAATCCATCACTGTGTAATCAGTACGGTAAAGTTTCACGGTAGTTTCGTTTGGGACTTCATCGGAATTTTTTTCAAGAAAAATCTTTAATGGGTGCCCGGATTATGTTAATATGGTGCCTGACAAAATCTCTTTAGCTACAAGCCAATGTTAAATTCAGAGCATACTTTTTAACTTAACTATATTTGAGCACTTTAATAGTGTTCAAATTAAGAGGTATGCCCCAAATTGAGTACTTACTAATTTTATTATAATAGCCGGAATGATTTATTTGAGATTATTCCGGCTATTATATTTTTGTATAATCATTTAGAAAATGATTGCATCTTTATTTGATAATTGCATAAATAGTTGCACTTTTGTTTATAAGTAATATCAATGTGTAATCGTATGACAACTGTATCATTGAAAATACGTCTGAATTATAATCAGATATTGGAGTTAACTCAACAACTTTCTGACGATGACAAATTGGAGTTGAGCCGTGCACTTGCTGTTGAAACGCGGGGCATTAAGTTGAGACGATTATTGAATGCTTTTAAGACAGATGAAATCTCACAAGAGGAAATAGATGTTGAAGTGGAAGCTGTTAGACAAGAAGCATATGAAAAACGATTGCGTGATAAAAATAATTGTTGATACAAATCTTTGGATTATTTTTCTGATAGGTAAGTATTTGACTCGCCCGTTGGAATTATAAATCTAAAATTCCACAGTCACCCCAATCGACGGTAATATCGTTCCACTTTCCTGTTTCAGATATTTCATTTTGTATCTTTGTTCTCCTACAAGCGCAGACGGATTTTCAATAACTCCTGTACTCATAATCACATCCTGCTGCTTCAACTTACTTCCTGTGATATTCTGCAAATCGAGATAAAAACCTACCATGCAGCGATGAAAATAGAAAGATTTATCTACACGAATATCAAGTTGGGCGAAATTGGGTAGACGCTCCGTATTGTACTTTGAGTAATCATAATACGGACGCCCCTGTGCATTCCAAGCTTCAACCAATGAGGATTTTTCTTCATCGTAAGGAGTGTAAGGGGCACCACCTATATAACTTAGCTTTCCTCCGATACTCCAACGGCGTGGTAAATTGTACGTACCACTTACATTAAGAATGAAACGGTTGTCCCAAGCAGAAGCGATGCTGTTATATTCACTGCGGAAGACAGTAAGGGAAGATACAAAGTTGAAGCGCTCCGGTATCTGCCAACGCAACATGGTTTCTACACCATAAGCACGCCCTCGTGCAGTCGGAATCAATGCCTCATTACCTACTGTGCCATAATCGTCTCCCTTACATGCCAGAGGGATGTCGTCACGGAGAGAAAGAGGCATACGGCTGTAACGCTTAAAGAAACCTTCTGCCGAAATCATCAACCTATCCTGTAAATGCCAATCAAGTCCGAGGCTGGTCTCCATCACTTGCATATACTTTAAATTCTTATTTGTATAAAGACCGTCGTTGTCCTTAAAACCTAATGCTGTATAAGGTGGTAGTTGGTAATATAGACCTGCATTTCCGCTTAATGTCCATTGCTGGGTTAGTTCGTAAGATAAAGAGAGGCGGGGAGAGAGCTGTTTCCATAATTCTTTCATCTCCTTATTGTAGTTGTTACCATCTGTACGGATGCCTGCGGATGCGGAAAAACGTTTATTGGCGGTGGTATAATCTGTTGAGAAGAAACCGCCCCAACTGAATATATTCAAATCCGTCCGGTAATCAGAGAGTGTAGAGGTTATACCGAATATTCGCTGATTCGTTTGATTCGTATAGTTGGAATAATTCATTTCTGCACCTTCCTTCAATGTCCATTGCCCTAATCTCGTTTGGTTTTCAAAGCGCAGGGTGGTCTTTTGCTCTACTGAACGAAGCCGGAGTGTCAGATTGTCTTCGGAAGATTCATCATTATTCAGATATTTTATATTACGATTGTTCAGGTAGTTATGGCTGAAGGTGACCGATTGTACGTGTTTCCCTGCATAATGGCGGTATGAAGCTCCCACTGTGAATGTCTCCTGGTGAATGGTAGGCAGATAACTTAATATGTATTCCGCGTCTTCTCCTTTCTCGTCTGTATTCAGTTTCATCTTATCAATGCCGACTAAGCCAAGTAGGATCAGTTCATCATGTGCTGATAGTTTGGTCTTCAATTTGAATTGACCGTCAATGAAGTTTGGCAGAAAAGGAAGTCCTAAAGCCTTGAACAGTAGTTGCAGATAAGATTGACGCATAGAAAACAGATAGGTTGTCTTATCGCTCAAATGTCCGTTACCACTGAAAGAAACTTCGGATGCTCCCAGGGTTGCCTTAAATGTCTGTTTGTCCGGGTTACCATCGCGCAGACGAAAATCTAATACTGAACTCATGGCTCCGGAGCGATTGGCCGGAAATGCTCCGGTATAGAAACTGATTTCCCGTATCAAATCTGCATTGACTATACTGACCGGACCACCCGATGCTCCCTGTGTGGCAAAGTGGTTGATATTAGGTATTTCTATTCCATCCATATAGAAGCGATTCTCGGAAGGTGATCCACCTCGTACAATCAAGTCGTTTCTATAACCGATGGGAGAGAAAGAGACACCCGGATAGGCTCGCACGATACGTGAGATATCGCGGTTTCCTCCCGGACTTCTTTCTATCTCCTGCAAGCCGATAATCCTCATACTTACCGGACTTTCCACCGTTTTCCGGAAAGGAGAGGGGGTGACCACTATTGTTGATAGCATATTTTCATCTTCCTCTATCTCTATCTCGATGAAAGGCGTAGAGGCGGAAACCAAATACTCGGAGGTCACTGCGCTTTTATAACCTATCAGTGTTGCTTCGAAGCGATAAATGCCAGGGGGTATCTGCTCTATACGAAATATGCCTAGAGAATCTGTCGATGCTCCTTTACCGGGAATACCTGCAACCACAACGTTGGCATAAGCCACCGGTTGGCGTGATTGTTTATCAATAACTTTTCCGCGTACGGAGTAGTTGACCGCAGCAGCGTAGATACAAACATTGCACAGTAGCAGTGAAAGTGTCAGTAGAATATGTTTGCTCGTTATCATATATGCAAATATAGATATTATTGATATATAATAAGTGAAACAGGGACATAAAAAAACTGTTCGGAAATCATCCCGAACAGTTTTCATTTCTTTGTTAAGTTGTAAGATTAATATCTTCCACCGCGATCTCCGCCGCCATAGCCACCGCCACGATTGCCGCCGCCGTAGCCACCGCCACGATTGCCGCCGCCATAGCCACCACCACGGTTGCCACCGCCATAGCCACCACCACGGTTGCCACCTGCAGGTCTTTCTGTTCTGGGGCGAGCTACGCTAATAGCGATGTTCTTGCCTTCGAATTCTGTTTCGTTAAGAGCGTCAATAGCCTTCTGACCTTCTTCATCATTCGGCATTTCTACGAAGCCGAAACCGCGTGAACGTCCCGTCTCTCTGTCGTTAATAATGTAGGCTGAAGTTACTTCGCCATACTGTGAAAATAATTCCTGTAAGCTGTCACTGTTTGTGTTCCAGCTTAGGTTTGCAACATAAATGTTCATTTCTTTTTGTAAGTTAAAATTGTTATTTATTAATGATTGAGATCCGCACGGCGTTCATACCTCGCGTACCACGTTCAATTTCAAATGTTACGTTATCCCCTTCGGTTATCCCTTCGGGAGCGGAAGTAACGTGGAAAAAATATTTCTCACCACTTCCTAAATCTTTAATAAAACCATAACCTCTGGACACATTAAAATGTTCAATACGTCCGTTTAATGGCAGAACTTCTTCTGCTTCGCCTTTTTTCGGAATTGATATTTCTATTTCAGAAGCATCTATTTCTTCTTTAGGCTTTACACCTTCTGGTGTGGAGTGAAGAATACCGTTTTCGTCCACATAAGCCAGCATCTCTTCGAAGCTACGGCTACCGCTGCTCAAGCGTTCTTCTTTTCTCTTTTGTTTTTCTTCTCGCTTACTCTGTTTCGCTTTTTCTCTGTCTCTTTTACTTGATGTTACTCTTTTTACTGCCATTCTTTAATTATTATATATTATGCAGTTTATATACTGCACTTAGTTTTTCTGACTAATGGCTGCACCTAATCCGTTCAGGATCCATACAACAATTTAATCTTGTGATGAACAAAGGAGCTGATTATGAGGTCATTTTGGGATGGAATAATTTGCGGAATACCGCAAAAGCAAACATGCACAAAGAAGATTTCAGAATAAACCCTATTGTTTATGCTACAAAGATACAGATAAAAATGAGCTATCCATTCGTTTTTTAAATTATTTAAAGCGGTAGCTACTTATTTTTTTATGTACATTTGTGCTTCTTAATATAAACACATAGCAAAAATGAAGAAGATTTTATTGTTAGGTTCCGGTGAACTGGGCAAAGAGTTTGTTATTTCTGCCCAACGAAAAGGTCAATATATTATTGCCTGTGATTCATATGCCGGAGCACCTGCCATGCAGGTGGCTGATGAATATGAGGTATTTAGCATGCTTGACGGCGATGCATTGGAACGTGTAGTACGCAAACACCAGCCGGATATCATTGTTCCGGAAATCGAGGCCATCCGTACAGAACGCCTTTACGATTTTGAGAAGGAAGGTATTCAGGTGGTACCCAGTGCCCGTGCCGTAAACTTTACTATGAACCGCAAGGCTATTCGTGATTTGGCCGCACAGGAGTTGGGACTGAAAACTGCTAAATATTTTTATGCAAAAACTCTGGATGAGTTGAAAGCTGCTTCTGAAAAGATCGGTTTTCCTTGCGTAGTGAAGCCGCTGATGTCTTCTTCGGGCAAAGGGCAGTCTCTTGTGAAGAGTGCGGATGAATTGGAACATGCCTGGGAATATGGTTGCAATGGTAGCCGTGGTGATATAAAAGAACTGATTATTGAAGAATTTATCAAGTTTGATAGTGAGATAACATTGCTTACGGTGACGCAAAAGAATGGGCCTACCTTGTTTTGTCCGCCCATCGGACATGTGCAGAAAGGGGGAGATTATCGTGAGAGTTTTCAGCCGGCGCACATTGATCCGGCTCATTTGAAGGAAGCGCAGGAAATGGCTGAGAAAGTGACACGGGCTCTGACCGGTGCCGGCCTGTGGGGAGTTGAATTTTTCTTGAGTCATGAAAATGGAGTTTATTTCTCGGAACTTTCTCCGCGTCCGCATGATACGGGTATGGTGACATTAGCAGGAACACAAAATTTGAATGAATTTGAACTTCATTTACGTGCTGTACTAGGTTTGCCTATTCCAAACATCAAGCAAGAGCGTATTGGTGCCAGTGCTGTGATTCTTTCAACTATTGCCAGCCAGGAACGTCCTGATTATCGCGGTATTGAAGAGGTGACGAAAGAAGAAGACACTTATCTCCGCATTTTCGGTAAGCCGACGACGCGCGTCAATCGGCGTATGGGCGTGGTGTTATGCTATGCACCGTTAAAGTCAGATCTGGATGCATTGAGAGATAAGGCTAAGCGAATTGCAGAAAAGGTTGAAGTGTATTAAGGCTTACTTATTAGATAAAAGAAAAGCAGTTGTTACAGATTGAGTGGCAGCTGCTTTTTTATTTCGCAACTACTATTTCAACATCATATCCGATAAAAAGCCCGCTTTCAATTACCCCGGTAATTGCTTTCAGGTTTTGTTCCAAAGAAGGGTCAACATAACTGAAGCGGGTATCAAAAATAAAGTTGCCGTTTTCGGTGAGAACAGGTCCGTCTTTTCCACCGGCAAGACGCAATTTCACGTCAGAAGCTCCTAACCGTTGCATTTCGCTTTCTACAAAAGTTAATGCACCTGGAAACACTTCTACAGGTATTGGAAAATGACTTCCCAAATGATCTACCAGTTTTGTATCATCAATGATAATGAAGCTCTTACTACTGCTTTTTATCAGAAGTTTTTCTTTGAACATGGCTCCACCACGTCCCTTAATCAGACTTTTCTCCGGATCTACTTCATCAGCACCATCAAAAACCCAGTCTGGACGCTTATTCCAAAGGGTCGTTTGTGGTATACCCAATTGTATGCAGGTCATAGAAATTTCTGCAGAGGCAGGGATGACTTCTATGTGTAGAGATTCTTTGCGAATACGTTCCGCTAATGCGAATAGCGTCAGGTAAACGGTAGAACCGGAGCCGGCTCCGATCACATCACCATCCTTCGCCATTGCAGCAATTTCCTGTGCTACGATTTCTTTGCCCTCACGATTAATGATCGCATTCGACCATTGCAAATGATTTATCAGTTGATTATCCCATTTCATTGTCAGAGGTTGCTAATCGTTATTATCTTCTTCGTCGTCAGTCAGGTTGTTCAGTTCTACTTCAAGTTCAACCAACTCTTGTTCCCAAATTTTTCTGATGTTTGCCGGCGTATTTTGGGGAGCTTCCTTAATACGTTTTTGAGCTAATGATACTTCATGCTCCAGCTGTGAACGTCTACTCATAAGTCTTGCTATTTATAGTTGTTTTTATAGATAACATTCTGTTTTGCTCAATTGTTCTTATATTTGGTAAGAATTTTGTATTACCCGAATAACTCGGGATAGATTTCTCCATCACCACCGGATACATCGAGGCTCTGTAGTAGTTTACCGTCAGGAGCATAGAAAAGCTGAATTTCTCTGTCAGAGTTATACTCTTCTATATCGATGATTACTACAGCAGGCATTTTTGGGAAGGTAATTATCTTTATATATCTGATTTGTATAGGAGGGGTCTCTGTCTGCATAAATGCTTTAGCTACGGGAGCAGGGACATCTTCCAGACTTTCGACGTTTGTCTCCGTCATTATCCATTGGGCATTGTTTCCGAACCAGGCGTTCATTTCGTGGCTATCTGAAACAAATCCGGCAATGTGGTAATCACTTTTATGCATCCATTCCACGGTCGTCACTTTAGGATACATCTTTTTGAAAGTTTCCTGTACTTTTTCCGGAGTATTTTCTGCGCATATGGAAGCAGATATCAGCAACAACAAGCCTGCCAATAAACTGAAATTAAACTTTTTCATAATCAAGGTCTGTTTTTAGTTGCTATTAGAAACAACCCTGAGAGACTTTTGTTTATTGCATTTTTGAGCAAAAACAGAGTTGTTTTCATCTCTTGAAAATAATTATTGAGTCTGCGATATTTTGTATTATTTAATTCACTACTTTCGGGCACTTTTTTAAAAAGACGAAATGAACAATGTATTGATCCTTGTAGACAGCTTGGATGATTGGAAACCATATTCCAAAACAAACAGCATTTTAACAGTATCTGACTACCTGAAGTATAAATCACCGGGAAAAGATCGTAAATTAGTAATCAACCTGAGTAATGATTATAGCTATAACTCCGAAGGCTATTATTGCTCGTTATTAGCCCAGACGAGGGGGCATAAAGTTATTCCCGGAGTAGATATAATTAATAAGGTGGAAGCAGGTGCAGGTATCCGTATGGATAGCAGTCTTCAAAAGCTTTGTTATCAATGGATTCAGAAAAATGAAATAACCGATGATCTTTGGTCTCTGAATGTATACTTTGGCACTTGCAAAGAGAAAGGATTGGAGCGTATAGCCCGTTTTATTTTTGAGAATTATCCGGCTCCTTTATTGCGGGTTACATTAAATACGCGACATAAGAATCAGATAGAAAATATTCAGTTTTTACCTTTGAGCTCATTGAATAATGAGGAAGAGGATTATTTCGCTAATGCTCTGGATTTGTTTAACAGAAAAGTGTGGCGCAATCCTCAGGCCTCGAAATCGGCAAGATACAACCTGGCTATACTGTATGATCCGGATGAGAAATTTCCGCCAAGCGATAAAAAGGCACTTCACAAGCTACTTGAACTGGCTAAGAAGATGGATATTCATGCCGAATTGCTAACTGAAGAAGATGCCACACGACTGATGGAGTTTGATGCCTTATTTATTCGTACCACTACTTCGTTAAACCATTACACGTTCCGACTTTCACAATTGGCCACACAAAATGGGTTGGCTGTTATAGATGATCCTCAATCTATTATCCGCTGTACCAATAAGGTTTATCTGAAAGAATTGTTTGAGAAGGAAAAGATTCCGGCACCGCTTTCCATGTTACTCTTCAAATCGAATGTCAACTCTTATGAGGAGATTACGGAACAACTTGGTAGTCCTTTTATCCTGAAAATCCCAGATGGTTCTTTCTCTATCGGTATGAAGAAAGTCAATAATGAGATCGAGTTGGATGAAGCGTTGAAAGTATTGTTTGATAAGTCGTCTATACTGCTGGCTCAGGAATTCACTCCAACAGATTTTGACTGGCGTATCGGCATTCTGAATGGAGAGCCTCTCTATGCGTGTAAGTATTATATGGCTAAAGGACATTGGCAAATCTATTGCCATTATGCTTCCGGACGGAGCCGCTGCGGGCTGGTGGAGACTATTCCTATTTATCAAGTGCCGCGTAAGGTATTGGATACAGCGCTGCGTGCGGCTTCTTTTATTGGGAAAGGCCTGTATGGAGTAGATTTGAAAATGGTAAATGACCGTTGTTATTGAGATAAATGATAATCCCAGCATTGACCATGGGTTAGAAGATGCCATTCTGGGAGACGAACTCTACTATCGGTTGCTGAATAACTTTTGGCGTATGTTGGATGTAAAACGTTTCTAATTCGTATGGAACAGCGATTTATACTTCGTTTGGCTGAAATTGATGATATTCCGTCAATTATGGAGATAGAACAAATTTGTTTTGATAAAGATAGTTTTTCAAAACGTCAGTTTGTTTATCTTATTTCTCAAGCAAAAGGATACTTTTGTGTAGCAGAATATCAGCAAAGGGTGGGGGGCTATTTTAGTGTGTTGATAAATCAACGTGCTTGTAGTCTACGTATCTATTCGATAGCTGTTCATCCTGATTTTCGTGGCAAAAAAGTGGGGCAATTACTAATAGATCAGATAGCTGTTATTGCCCAAAAACAAGGCTTAAAGAGAATTACTTTGGAGGTGAATGTTTCTAATTCCCCGGCTATTCATTTATATGAAAAAAATGGTTTTAAATGTACTTCCATAAAAGAGAACTATTATCATAACGGGACTTCTGCATATTATATGCAGAGGCCCACTATAGTTGAATAGATATTCTTCTCTGGAAATCCGGTATCTTCTTAATTCCTGTTTAAAAATATAGTGTAATACTCTCTTTTCTTTGTCAAATTGTTAACAAGGTCGATAGAATTATTAAACCTTGTTGTAAAATGCCCTGTAAAGGCTCTGAAATTTGGAGAAATCAAGAAAAGCCGTACCTTTGCAATGTGTTTTTCATAGTATTAGATTTAAGGTTAACAAAAGATTGGCTGTCTGGGATAGATAGCCTTTTTTTATGTTTGCCCCGCATGGGGCGAACTGCTAATCTTCTCCAAGTAGATCGTAAGACGGTGCAAAGAACAGGGTCCCGGTAACCGCAGTACTAAAATCAAGCAAGCGGTCGGTGTTGCCTACAGGATTCCCGATAAACATACTTTCCAACATCTGGCGCGTAGTACTGAATGTACTTGCATATCCAATGAAATAAGTACCGTATTCTCCTTTTGAAGTATTGGCAAATGGCATATTGGCACGTACTATTTTTAAATCATCTCCAATATTTGTTACAGCATTATGTGCATTTGCAGGCTTTTCTTCATCCGACAATTCCACATCATTGAACTTTCTTCGTCCTATCACCTTTTCCTGCTCTTCTACCGGAAGCGCATTCCAAGCATTCATATCGTGAATATACTTCTGTACAAATACATAACTTCCACCCGCAAAATCCGGATCTTCTTCACCAACTACGGCAAAGTGATAAGGATTCTCGTCCACGGCTGGAGATTCTGTTCCATCTACGAAGCCAATGATTGCTTTACCATCCATATACCTGAAACCGTGAGTTTCATCAATAGCTTCGACAGCCCCCTTTAGTTTTTCATCGATGATAGAAGCAAATTCGTAACATAGCCCCATTTGCCGTGCCCGGATATGAAACAGTATATCACCGGGAGTGGATACAGCTGTATATTTACTTCCCCTTATTTCTTTGAAAGTTTCCAATTCTTTGGGTTTCCCCTTGCCAGGGAAAATACGATCCCATACATTAGCACTGAAACTTATCGTGCTACTGAACTGTGCATCGGGAAAGCGATTACGCATACTACGTATCAACGCTGAGAAATTGGCACATACATCTTTTACTTTGTCGACAGCATCAGGAGATTGATTTAATCCGTAAACGATGAAAATGGCATTTTCACCTTGTCTTTCGGTTACATCCTGTGGGGTGTTTCCTGCGAATGGATTTTGATGTGGATTCATACTTTTTTCCTTTCATTAAATTTATACTTCAAAATATAACTTACTAAATGACGTTTTGTTCACACTAAAATAGTGGAATTCCTTCTTAGTATCTGTTGATGAATGTTTAAGCAACGTTAAATGGATGTCGCTTTTTTGTTCTTATTGTAGTAATAATAGTTCAAAAGGGTATAATTTATAGAAAAAACGTTTTCATAGAGTACAACTTGAAAGTTTTTGTGTTTACATTTGCAAGGTTGCTTATGTAACTATTCCGTAAAAATTAAGATTTGAAGCTTTGAACAAAAACTATTCAATAGGTGTTAAGCTCATAGCAGCGGAATGACAAGAACGCGACTTGTAGAGTTTAGAAAAAGAGAAATTATATAAAAAGATTGCTTATGTCACAAATTATCGGACATATCTCTCAGGTCATCGGACCGGTAGTAGACGTCTATTTTGAAGGTACGGATGCCGAACTGATGCTTCCAAGTATCCACGACGCACTGGAGATAAAAAGATCAAACGGAAAAACATTAATCGTAGAAGTGCAGCAACACATTGGTGAAAATACAGTGAGAACTGTAGCAATGGATAGTACGGACGGTTTACAAAGAGGTATGAAAGTGTATCCCACAGGTGGTCCTATTACCATGCCGGTGGGCGACCAGATTAAAGGTCGGTTGATGAATGTAGTGGGTGATTCCATTGATGGTATGAAAGAGTTAGACCGTGCCGGTGCTTATCCCATCCACCGTGATCCTCCTAAGTTTGAAGATTTGACTACCGTACAAGAGGTGCTCTATACAGGTATCAAGGTTATCGACTTGCTGGAACCTTACAGTAAGGGTGGTAAGATCGGTTTGTTCGGTGGTGCTGGTGTAGGTAAAACAGTGCTTATCCAGGAACTCATTAATAACATTGCTAAGAAACAACATGGTTTTTCTGTGTTTGCAGGAGTAGGAGAGCGTACCCGTGAAGGTAACGACTTGCTGCGTGAAATGATTGAATCCGGTGTTATCCGTTATGGTGAAGAGTTCAAGAAAAGTATGGAAGAAGGAAACTGGGATTTATCTAAGGTAGATTACAGTGAAGTGGAAAAATCACAGGTATCCTTGATATTCGGCCAGATGAACGAACCTCCCGGTGCGCGTCAATCAGTAGCATTGTCCGGGCTGACGGTAGCAGAATCTTTCCGTGACCAAGGTGCTGAAACTGGTGGCTCACGTGATATCCTGTTCTTTATCGATAATATTTTCCGTTTCACACAAGCAGGTTCCGAAGTATCCGCTTTGTTGGGACGTATGCCTTCGGCTGTAGGTTACCAACCGACGCTGGCTACTGAAATGGGTGCTATGCAGGAACGTATTACTTCTACCCGAAATGGATCTATCACCTCTGTACAGGCTGTATATGTGCCTGCCGATGACTTGACTGACCCGGCACCTGCTACTACATTTACACACCTGGATGCCACGACGGTATTGAGTCGTAAAATTACTGAGTTAGGTATTTATCCTGCCGTTGATCCGCTGGAATCTACTTCACGTATCCTCGATCCGCATGTTGTGGGAGAAGAACATTATGAAGTGGCGCAACGGGTGAAACAAATTCTGCAACGTAACAAGGAATTACAGGATATTATTTCTATCCTTGGTATGGAAGAACTTTCGGATGCCGACCGTACATTGGTGAATCGTGCACGTCGCGTGCAACGTTTCTTATCTCAGCCTTTTGCCGTTGCCGAACAATTTACAGGTGTATCGGGAACGATGGTGCCCATAGAAGACACTATCAAAGGCTTTAAGATGATTCTGGATGGTGAGGTGGACTATCTACCCGAACCTGCTTTCTTGAATGTCGGTACGATTGAAGAAGCGATAGAGAAAGGTAAGAAATTGCTGGATCAGGTAAATAATTAAAAAATAAAAGAAGGAAAGAGGCTATGAAGAAGTTGTATTTGAACATAGTGTCTCCTGAAAAGGAAATTTATAATGGAGAAGTGGAAAGTGTAACGCTACCTGGCACAATAGGAACGTTTACCATCCTTCCGCAACATGCACCCATTGTGTCTTCGCTTCGTGAAGGTAAGGTGATGTATGTACCGACAGAAGGAGAAGAACAGACTCTTGACATAGAGGGTGGTTTCATTGAGTTAAGTGGTGGAGTGGTTTCTGCCTGCGTAGACTGACAATAGTCTTTTCATCCTTAATTCTTTTATTCTTAATTTTGAATAATACTATGAGTATCAGCTTGACAAAGCGCAATTTTTTATACCAGATCACCCTGTTGACATTAATAGCAGGATGGGTAGGCGCAGGGATTTTACATTATTTATTACCTGGACATTATTTTGGAGGATATCCTTTCATTCCGGTATATTTCTTCTTGTTCGGGCTTTTTGAAATATCTATGTTTGATGCTTGCCGTAAGCATGCCCCGCAAAAGATGTTGCTGCTTTACATGGCGATGAAGGTGATGAAGATGTTGCTCTCTGTGATACTCTTGGTAGTGTACTGCTTTGCAGTGCGGGAAGAAGCTAAGTTATTCCTGCTGACATTCATCCTTTACTATATAGTCTATCTGATATATGAGACTTGGTTCTTTTTTACTTATGAAGTAGGAAAGAAACAGAAAAAAGAAAAGAAAAATGAAACAAATGCGTAATCTATTGACCGGAATATTCCTGATGCTGGGAATGCTGCTTACTACCTTGCCTGTTGTGGCACAGGGGATTGAAGCGGAACTTGACAGCGTAGCCAAACGGGATGATGTCACCTCTACCGAACAGAAAGAAAACACGGTGGATGTGAAAGAGATCGTCTTCGGGCACATTGGCGATGCTTACGAGTGGCATATTACCACATGGGGAAAAACGCACGTCACTATCCCATTACCTATTATTGTATATAGTTCGCAGACTGGTTGGCACGCTTTCCTCTCTTCACGGTTGGAAGAAAATGGAGGATCTTATGAAGGATTCTTTATAGCTCCGGCAGGTAGCAGGTACGAAGGTAAGTTGGTTGAGCATGATGCAACCGGAAACGAAATACGTCCCTGGGATATTTCTATCACAAAAGTGACACTGTCACTGTTGATTAACAGTGTATTGCTACTTGTCATTATTCTGGCCGTTGCCCAGTGGTATCGTAAACATCCGCAAGGTAGTGCGGCTCCGGGCGGCTTCATCGGATTTATGGAGATGTTTATCATGATGGTGAACGACGATATCATTAAGAGTTGTGTAGGGCCGAAGTATCGGAAGTTTGCTCCTTACCTGCTGACAGCGTTCTTCTTCATCTTTATAAATAATATCATGGGGTTGATTCCCATTTTCCCGGGTGGAGCTAATGTGACGGGTAATATTGCTATTACGATGGTTCTGGCACTTTTTACATTTGTTGCCGTCAACCTGTTCGGAACGAAAACCTATTGGAAAGATATTTTTTGGCCGGATGTGCCTTGGTGGTTGAAGGTTCCTGTACCGATGATGCCTTTTATTGAATTCTTCGGTATCTTCACCAAACCATTTGCCTTAATGATTCGTCTTTTTGCCAATATGCTGGCCGGACACATGGCAATGTTGGTGTTAACATGTCTGATCTTTATTTCCGCCAGTATGGGACCTGCGCTTAACGGTACGCTTACCGTGGCATCTGTGCTGTTCAATATCTTTATGAATGCATTGGAACTATTGGTGGCATTTATCCAGGCGTACGTATTCACTATGTTGTCTGCCGTATTTATCGGACTGGCTCAGGAGGAGCATAAAGAAGTAAAAGTGAAAGAAAACAACAATTAATAATAAACCATTTAAAAACAAAAGATTATGTTACTATCTGTATTATTGCAAGCTACTGCGGCTGCAGCCGGAATTAGTAAATTAGGTGCAGCAATCGGCGCCGGACTTGCCGTTATTGGCGCAGGTTTGGGTATTGGTAAAATTGGTGGTTCAGCTATGGAGGCTATTGCCCGTCAGCCGGAAGCATCGGGAGACATTCGTATGAACATGATTATCGCTGCTGCATTGATTGAAGGTGTTGCTCTGTTGGCAGTAGTTGTGTGTCTGTTAGTGTTCTTCTTATAATAGGCCTATACTTGCTTTTAATTTATAATTATTAATTTATAATTAAGATTATGTCATTGTTATTACCCGATAGTGGTCTGCTGTTCTGGATGCTTTTGTCGTTCGGTGTGGTGTTTGTGGTGTTGGCGAAGTATGGCTTTCCTGTCATTACTAAGATGGTAGAAGGCCGTAGAACCTACATAGACCAATCGCTGGAAGTGGCAAAAGAAGCTAATGCGCAACTTCAAAGACTAAAAGCTGAGAGCGAAGCATTGGTTGCTGCTGCCAACAAGGAGCAAGGACGCATCCTGCGGGAGGCGATGCACGAGCGTGACAAGATTATCGTCGAAGCACGCAAGCAGGCGGAAGTCGCCGCGCAGAAAGAGCTGGACGATGTGAAGAAGCAGATACAGCAAGAAAAGGAAGAGGCGATACGCGATATCCGTCGCCAGGTTGCCGTGCTTTCTGTGGATATTGCGGAGAAAGTAATCCGTAAGAATCTGGATGAAGAGCACGAACAAATGGAGATGATAGACCGGATGCTGGACGAAGTGCTGGCAGCCTCAAGAAGCAATTAAGTAGCGATAAGCGATTAGTGATGAATGATTAGCGAAATGTTGGTCATGAGTCGCTAATCACTAATAATTAAAGGAAATGGATATAGGAATTGTTTCGATGCGATATGCCAAAGCGTTGATAGAATACGCAAAAGGTACGGGGGCTGAAGACCGCGTATACCATGAATTGCGTATGCTGGAACGAAGCTTCCGTAAGCATCCTGATTTACGGGAGGCGTTGGATAACCCTATTTTGAAGATCAAGGAGAAATTTGCTCTGATTTGTACTGCTGCCGCAGGCAATGGAGAGGTGAGCCGGGAATTTTCCCGTTTCATAACACTTGTGTTGAGAAACCGCCGGGAGTATTATTTGCAGTACATCTGCCTGACTTATCTTGATCTATACAGGAAATTGAAGCATATCGGCGTAGGAAAGCTGATTACGTCTCTACCTGTGAGCCGGGAAGTTTGGGAGCGCATTCGAAATAGTGCTTCTACTTTGCTACATGCACAGATGGAGTTACAAACTGAAGTTGATCCTTCGATTGAAGGGGGCTTTATATTTGATATCAACGATTTCCGGCTGGATGCCAGCATCGCCACGCAACTAAAGAGAGTGAAACAACAGTTCATTGATAAGAACAGAAGAATAGTGTGATTTACGATTGGACGATTTACGATTTACGATTAGAGTTACTCTACATTGTAAGTAGTGAATCGGACTTAATGATGGTAATCTCAATCGTAAATTGTAAATAACTAAATCGTAAATAGAAACATGTCTGAAAATATAAAAGTAAGCGAAGTCTCCGATATTCTCCGTCACCAGTTAGAGGGAATTGATACCCGCGTGCAGTTGGATGAGATCGGTACGGTGCTGCAAGTCAGTGACGGTGTGGCACGTATCTACGGACTGCGTAATGCTGAAGCAAACGAACTGTTGGAGTTTGACAACGGTATCAAGGCGATTGTGATGAATCTGGAAGAGGACAACGTAGGAGCTGTTTTGCTGGGTCCTACAGATAAAATCAAAGAAGGCTACGTCGTAAAGCGTACCAAGCGAATTGCTTCCATTATGGTGGGAGAGGGTATGCTGGGACGTGTTATCGATCCCTTGGGAGCACCACTGGATGGTAAGGGACTCATTGGTGGAGAGCTGTGCGAAATGCCTTTGGAACGTAAAGCGCCGGGCGTTATCTTTCGTCAGCCTGTGAACCAGCCGTTACAGACTGGACTAAAAGCTGTGGATGCCATGATACCTATCGGTCGTGGACAGCGTGAGTTAATTATCGGTGACCGTCAGACGGGAAAGACAGCTATTGCCGTCGATACGATCATCAACCAGCGTGCCAATTATGAGGCAGGTGATCCTGTATATTGTATTTATGTGGCCATTGGGCAGAAAGGTTCTACTGTAGCTACTATTGTGAATACCTTGCGTGAGAATGGTGCGATGGATTATACAATTGTGGTTGCCGCTACGGCAGGTGATCCTGCGGCATTGCAGTATTATGCTCCGTTTGCAGGTGCTGCCATTGGTGAATATTTCCGTGATACCGGTCGTCATGCACTGGTGGTTTATGATGACCTTTCCAAGCAGGCAGTAGCTTATCGTGAGGTATCACTGATTTTGCGTCGTCCTTCAGGGCGTGAAGCCTATCCGGGTGATATCTTCTATCTGCATTCCCGTTTGCTGGAACGTGCAGCACGTATTATCAATCAGGAAGAAGTAGCACGTGAAATGAATGATTTGCCGGAAAGTCTGAAAGGCAAAGTAAAAGGTGGTGGTTCGCTGACTGCACTGCCTATTATCGAGACACAGGCAGGAGACGTATCTGCATACATCCCAACGAATGTGATTTCTATTACTGACGGACAGATATTCCTTGATACGGACTTGTTTAACCAAGGTAACCGCCCAGCCATTAATGTAGGTATCTCTGTGAGTCGTGTAGGTGGTAATGCTCAGATTAAGGCGATGAAGAAAGTGGCCGGTACATTGAAGATAGACCAGGCACAGTATCGCGAGTTGGAAGCATTTACGAAGTTCAGCGGTGATATGGATCCCGTTACTGCACTGACCATTGATAAGGGACAAAAGAATACCCGTTTATTGGTTCAGCCGCAATACAGTCCGATGCCGGTAGAAAAGCAGATTGCCATTCTGTATTGTGGTACACATGGCTTATTGCGTAATGTTCCGTTGGATAAAGTAACAGATTTCGAAAGGAGTTTCCTTGAAGCGCTTGAAATGAATCACCGCACTGATGTGCTCGATGTACTGAAGAGTGGCGTCATTGACGATGATGTCTGCAAGAAGATAGAGGAAACGGCAGATCTGATGTCGAAACAATACTTGGAGTAGTGATTAACGTTGAGTGACAAGTGATTAGTGGCATGTGTTCATTTGCCGCTTATCACTAATCATTAATCACTTACCACTAAAAAAAATGCTATGGGTTCTTTAAAAGAAGTAAAAAACAGAATAAACTCCGTCAAGAGTACGCGTCAGATAACATCGGCGATGAAGATGGTGGCATCCGCTAAATTGCACAAGGCACAGACACGGATTGAGAATATGCTGCCTTATCAACAGAAGCTGAATGAAATTCTGACTAACTTCTTGTCTACAGATGCTACATTTGAGTCGCCTTATACCGAAGTGCGTCCCGTAACGCGGGTAGCGGTCGTAGTTTTCTCATCCAATAGTTCACTGTGCGGAGCTTTCAATGCGAATGTGGTAAAAAAGCTCGGAGAAACGCTGGAAGAATATAAATCACTTGGTAAAGAGAACGTCCTGATATACCCTGTAGGAAAGAAAGTGGAGCAGGCTGTGAAAAAGCTGGGTTATACGTCGCAGGGAAGCTATCAAGAGATGGCGGATAAACCCTCATACGTACAAGCGTATGAGCTTGCTGCATTGTTGATGCAAGAGTTTATGGAAAAACAAATCGACCGGGTGGAGCTGATTTATCATCATTTCAAATCAATGGGTTCGCAGATATTGATGCGTGAAGAGTACCTTCCTATTGATTTGAGTAAGGTGGCGGCAACAGCTGCAACAGAAGGATCGGGAAAACGTGGTTTCCAGAATGATTATATTGTAGAACCATCTGTCGGACAGTTGATTGCTGATTTATTGCCGAAGGTGTTGAGTCAGAAATTATTTACTGTACTTCAGGATTCTAATGCTTCTGAACATGCTGCGCGTACACTTGCCATGCAGACTGCAACAGATAATGCGAATGAACTGATACAGGATTTGACGAAGCAATATAACAAGAGCAGACAACAGGCAATTACAAATGAATTGCTGGATATTATAGCAGGAAGTCTGAAGTGATAAAGCTAAAAGCTACAAGTTACGAGCGGCTTTCGGAACATAGCGTAGCCGCTCGTCACTTGTAGCTCGTAGCTTGTCACTCTTATAGTTTTTCCTTTTTTTTGCAAAAAGATGTGCCAATGGAGGCTTTAGCTCTTTTATTTGTGCTACCTTTACACCTCCAACCAACATTGATGAAATAATGGAACAGAATCCTGAATTGGCATTAGCGTGGCAATTTATAGAAAATACAGGCACACATCTCTTTCTGACCGGTAAGGCAGGGACCGGAAAAACTACATTCCTGCGGCGGCTGAAGTCCGAAAGTCCAAAGCGTATGGTTGTTCTTGCCCCAACAGGTATTGCAGCTATCAATGCAGGCGGCGTAACCATTCACTCTTTCTTTCAGTTACCTTTTGCCCCTTACGTACCTGATACCTCATTCAGTGCGGATGGCAAAGCACAATATCGTTTCCGTTTCGGAAAAGATAAACTTAACATCATGCGTAGTATAGACCTGCTGGTGATTGATGAAATCAGTATGGTGCGTGCTGATCTTCTGGATGCGATAGACGATGTGCTGAGACGTTTTCGTGATCGCAGTAAACCATTCGGTGGTGTGCAATTGCTGATGATTGGCGATTTGCAGCAGCTTGCCCCAGTGATAAAAGATGAAGAGTGGCAGATGCTGAACAGCTACTATGATACTCCTTATTTCTTTTCCAGTCGTGCACTGAGACAGTCTGAATATTGTACGCTTGAATTGAAAACGGTGTATCGTCAGAGTGATACTCACTTTCTGGATATGCTGAACCGTATTCGGGAGAACCGTTGTGATAAAACTTTGCTGGATGAATTGAACCGTAGGTACATTCCGAATTTCAACCCTTCGAAAGAGGAAGGATATATCCAGTTGACTACCCATAACTATCAGGCGCAACGCATCAATGAACATGAACTGGCACAATTACCCGGTCGTTCCTTCACCTTTCGTGCCCAGATAGATGGAAAGTTTCCTGAATATTCTTATCCCACAGATGAAGTGCTTGAACTGAAACGTGGTGCCCAAGTCATGTTTGTGAAGAATGATTCATCCGGTGAGCACCGTTATTACAATGGTATGATTGGTGAAGTGGTCAATGTCTCAGCTTTGGGTATAGAAGTACGCAGTAAAGGAAATGAGGATGCTTTTATGCTGCAAGAGGAAGAATGGACGAATGCAAAATACGTGTTGGATGAAGAGACTAAGGAAATCACCGAAGATATAGAAGGAGTCTTCAAACAATTCCCTCTGAAGCTGGCATGGGCTATTACTATCCATAAAAGTCAGGGACTGACATTTGAACGTGCAATAATTGATGCCAGTGCTTCTTTTGCACACGGACAGACTTATGTGGCATTAAGTCGTTGTAAAACATTGGAAGGGTTGGTATTGAGCGCTCCACTGTCGGCAAGAGCGGTTATCAGTGACAGTGCTGTAGATACTTTTACGGAAGATGCGCGTAGAAACGAACCTGATGAAACGCGTTATAGGAGATTGCAACAAGCATACTTTCTGGAATTGCTATCGGGATTGTTTGATTTCTTACCGTTAGAGTTGGCATTGAAGCGTTTTGTGAGATTGGTGGATGAACACTTGTATAAGCTCTACCCCAAACTATTGACTGAATATAAATCAGAAACGGAACGTTTTCATGAGAAGGTAACGAAAGTTGCCCAGAAGTTCAGCCTTCAATACACACGCCTGGTTGATGGTGCCGAAGATTATGCAACGGATAAAAGCTTGCAGGAACGTATTCATTTGGGGGCGGAATATTTTAAAGAACAGTTAGAACCTTTGGATGCTATCAGGAGTAGTACCATTGTGGAAACAGATAATAAAGAACTAAAGAAACAGTTGAAGACTGCCAGTGAGGAATTGGATGATCTACTTCTGTTAAAAGTTGACTTGTTGGAATTTGTTATCAGTAAAGGCTTTCATGTAGGAGAATATCTGAAACAAAAGGCGGTACTTTCCATTGACGATACGGCATCGACTAAAGGCAAAGGGGAAAAGCGTTCCGGTAATTCTACCGAAAGAAGAAAACGGAAAGGCGGAACCGAAGAAAGTGGAAATACCCTTGCACGGAAAAAAACGGCAGCAGTGGAAGTTCCTTCGGATATTCTGCATCCCGAATTATACAGGCGTCTGGTAGCATGGCGTAATGCGGAAGCGTCTCAATTAGGATTACCGGTATATACCGTAATCCAACAGAAAGCTATTTTAGGTATCACCAATTTATTACCGGAAGATAAATCCGCTCTTCTCCGAATCCCTTATTTTGGTAAAAAAGGAGTGGAAAAGTATGGGGATGAGTTGTTGGAGATGGTGCGGGTGTATAAGAAGGAGAGTGGGATTGCAGAAACGTTGTTTAGTGATTAGTGGCACTCACCACTAATCACTTATTTAAAGATTGAACATTAGTTTTATTCCTTCTTCCAGAGTATGTGGTTGGTATCCCAGTTCTCTGCGTGCTTTTTCAATGCTTAATCCGCTGAAACGGGGACGGGGAGTTGTTTCTCCCATTTGCTTGGTAGTGACTGGCAGAATTAATGAATAATCCAGATTCAAAGTATCTGCTACGCGATAAGCAATATCGGCTATAGTCAGACATTCCGAGCCACAGATGTGATAAATGCCATTATTGGGATGATTTATCAGTTTCTCTATTCCTTGAGAAACATCACCTACATAGGTTGGCGTGCGCCACTGGTCGGAAACCACCCGTATTTCTTCATTATTTCTTAAACGATTGGCTACCAATTGCAAAATATTCCCGTGTTGCCCCGGCAAGGCGGCACCATAGACCACTACCACACGTGCGATGGCATAATTGCTACAGAGCTCAGCTACCCGTTTTTCACCTTTCAGTTTGGTTGCCCCATAATAGTTGACGGGATCAGGAGTGTCTTCTTCTGTATAAAGCTGCCCTGTATCTCCATTAAATACAAAGTCAGTAGATAGATGTATAAAGCGTGCAGCGGATGCTTCGCATCGGAATGCCAATTGTCCCACAGCATTGACATTGATACTGTCTGCCTCCTCACGGTGTGCTTCGCAATAATCAGGAACGGATAATGCGGACGTGTTGATCACTATATTCGGGCGTACTTCCCGGAACAGTGCGCTTTGTTCCCCCATCTGGCAGATGTCTGCACTGATGAAACGATAATTCCCGGAATCGGGAGCAATGTCGTCATGCAGAGAACAACCTGTTACTATGTACTCGTCATTGCGTGACAAATCATTCAAGATCCGGCGTCCTGTGAAGCCATTGGCACCTATTACCAATACTTTTTTCTTCATATTCATATTATTTCAGTATATAATCCCTTGACTGTAATCTTTTTTAGTAAGGTCCATTCCTTCCTTGTTGTACTTCGATTCTAATTCCGAATGATCCGTTTGCCGACTTCAGTTCGAAAGCGCCTTTGAAGTTATTCCGTTCCCACGGCAGGGCAGAAGGATTAGGGACTTTCCGTCCGTCCTTGTCATACTCTCCATAAGTATTGATGCGCATTCCATTCTTCAGCCGGAAACTTCCCATTTGCAGGTTTTGGGGAGATGATCCGAAACCTGTCAGTCCGAAAGGGTTCATACTGTATATGGTGGAGCTACCTAAACTGAATAAGTGTGAGTAGCCTTGTGAGTAGGTCACATTCGGGTCCAAGCGAAACAGAAAACTATAATCTTTGCTGGCATCGGGAATGTCTAAAGTCATTTTGGGCATTTGGGGAGCTGCCATTTTCATCAGGTTCATATCCAAAAGGAATCCATCAAAATTCTTTGTTGCCGGCATATTCATACTGCGAACACTGTCAGCGGGTACTTCATTCTGGGCATTTACCCTGAAAGAAAGGAGACAGAAAAGTATGATTAGTCCTATATATTTCATCACTTAATGGTCTTTATTTAATGGCGAATATAAGAAATAAGTATGAATTATGGAAATATATAGCATTTATTAAAATAAAACTTGTATATTATATGCTGATATTTGAGTATTGTTGCTATCTTTGGAGCGTAAATAATTGAATTGGTTTTATAAGCAATCTATTTGTTCCTCTCTAACCGGTAAATGAACGGGCTGTATCTCGTGTGGAAATGCAGCCCGTTTTCTATTTCTTTTTTCTATTGAGATGAATCACCGGAGCAAGTATCGGTACTGTTTCCCACTTCATTTTCGAAGCATTGTACGCTCGTTCCACGCCTCCCTGTATTTCCAGATAATCGTTGATTTTCACTTCCATGACTACACCGTAGTGGCTTTGTGGATACATAGGATTCATATATCCGTTCAGAGAGTTTTGTTTGCCAAAGCCTGAATATTGCCCGAAAAAGCGGATACGAAGGAAATTGTTGATGCGATAGGCGGCAGAAGCATCCAAGCCAATGTCGAATTGAGAACCATGCATGCGCGAAGGGATGGTGTATTTGGCGGTATACATACCCCCTGTCAATTCCCAGCGTTCATTAGGGCGATATATAAAATCGGCGCCTGATTGGATAATTGTTCCCATTGTAGGGTAGGTATTGTAGGTGCTGAATGTGCTCAATATACTATGGGGTGAAAGTTGAAAAGCACCGTAATGCTCGTAATCCATCACGAAAGGATCGTAACTGCTGACCATCTTTCCCATTCTGATATCCATCCACGGAAAGTTGGGATAATAAGTCGGAAGAGTGATGTGTAAGTCCGTGCTATCCGTGCTGAGAGAAGTCTTTACCGACATATCCCGATTAGGAGCAGCAGTTGTTCCGGGTGGAGGAGACAACGGCTCTTTTCCCATTTCCGTGGGAAAACGATTCAATAATGTGCTGTCCTTTGTTTGCTCGTTTTGTGCAGCAACGCGAAAGGAAACAGTGAAAAGGAACAGAATGATGAATAGTTTTTTCATAAGTCGTTATGTGTTAACGGAAGTTTCAGTTGATGATAAGTTTGTATCCGATACCTCGGACATTGGCAATGCGGATACGTTCGTCCTTGGAAAGTTTATGTCGTAATTTAGTGATGAACACGTGCAGGCTGCGCGAATTGAAGAAGCTGTCGTCTCCCCAAAGATCGAGCAGGATATTCTGGGTATTCACTACCTGATTACGGTTTTCGCACAGGCGTTTCAGAATTTCGGCCTCGCGGTGGGAGAGTTCCTGCTCTATTCCGGTATGGGACAATATCTGTGTGACAGAGTTGAAATGGTAATCGCCTATCTCGAAACAGGTCTCTTCCTTCTTTGGTTCCTCTCTGAATGTAAATGCTTTGCCCACCAGCGCTTTAATGCGTACGATAAGTTCCTGCATGCCGAAAGGCTTTTTCAGATAGTCGTTGGCCCCGAGTTCAAAGCCTTCTACCACATCATTGATGGAAGAACGAGCAGTGAGAAAAAGTACCGGAGTTCGTTTGTCGGTTTGACGGATGTGGCGTACCATTTCAAAACCATCCATACGAGGCATCATAACATCGGCTACCAGTACATCAGGACGTAAGTCGAAGAACATACGCAGACCTTCCTCGCCATCGGCAGCAGTATGGATGATGAAGTTCTGGCCTTCCAGCGTATCTTTGATAATCATGGCGAGGGTTTGTTCATCCTCAACCAGCAGTACCTTGATTTTGTCCATATCTTGATTCATTTTCATAATAAGCAATGTTATTCAGATTCTTATTGTAAAAGTACTTCCTTTTCCCGCTTCACTTCGTACGGTTACCATGCCACCGTGTTTTTCTACCATTGTCTTTACATAGAAAAGCCCCAGTCCGTAGCCTTTGGTATTGTGGATATTTCCTGTCGGAACCCGGTAGAATTTATCGAAAATGTGAGGCTGTTTATCCGTAGGGATACCAATACCGTGGTCTGTAACTGAGATTTCCACTTGTTCCGTTTCCTTTTTCCGGCAACAGATCATTATGTCGGCTTTATCCGGAGAGTATTTGATGGCATTATCTATCAGGTTACTCAGGATATTACTGAAGTGTGTACGGTCGGCAATGATTGTCAGGTCTTCCGGTGCAATGTCGAGATTGATTTCTACAGGCTTGCCCGCTTTCAGTTTATGCTGTTCGATGAGTGTCGGGAACAGATCGTGTAAGCTAAGTGTCTCCGGATGCAGACGGAAGGTTTTACGGCGTTCCATACTCATGGAGAGAATTTGTTCCACCAGTCCGCTTAATCGCTGTAACTGTTCCTGGCAGATACCCAGATACTTGTCCCGTTGTTGCTTGTCTTCTGCCAGATTAAAATTAAGCAAAGCATCGTTGGCGGCATACGCCACGGCAATAGGTGTTTTCAACTCGTGGGTGATGTTGTTGGTAAAGTCGCTCTTCATCTCTTCCAGTGTTTTCTGCCGCAAAATGGTGCGGATAAGAAACCAGAAGGAGAAACCTAATATAATAAGAATAACGAATGATGTGGTAAGAATACCGCTCATCTGTCGCAATACAATCTTATAAATAGGTTCTATTGTGAGGCGGTAACTTTGATTGGAGTGAATGTCGAAAGCATAATTATATTGTTTTGCTTTTTCACTGGGCATGTATCCGGGAGTTCCGACAATGGCGAGCGTATCAGTGTAAACCAGCGTTGAGTCCGGATTGGTACCGGAATGAAGACGCTCCAATCGGTAGGGAAGTTTAAGCCCCCGTTCTTGCAGATAGGCATTCAGCAGACTGTCATAAACGGCTATATCAGGTTCTATAAAAATATCCAGTCCCGAGTGCATTCCACGCTGGATGAAAGTGGCAAGTTCCACCATACTGCTTTGATCGCGCAACATCATGTCTATTCCACCTTCGGCTCTTAAAGAAGCTTGAGGTTCATCCTCATTAATCACTGTATCTTCCAGGACCTCTTTTACTGAATCTCTTTCTGCCCAGACTGAAATATTTGTGCCTTCCTGTCCCCGTGTGAAAAGGATATCTCTTGTCGAGTCATTCGGGTAACTCACTGAGACGCTATCATACTTCATAGGGATACCGTCTTTTAAAAGTGAAAGACTTCCGGCACTGTCTGTTTGGTTAACAGTTGTACTGCTGCGGACAAATGATTTTCCGGAATCGGAATTGTACCCTGCTGAAACTTCTACGGAACCGTGGGCTTTATTTTCTTTTTGCATTGCCTTTACACGAAGCATCATCTCATTATAGTCGCTCATGCGCATGGCTTCTACGATGCTTTGTTCCAGTTCGTGCTTCATCGTTTTGTATAGTCCCGTGATCCAGTATGCCTGGTAAATAAAGATACCCAGCAGAGAGATTATGACTAATATGGCAATAGGTTTAAATGGCAGTTTCATGTAGCTCTTGTATTTATATGGACAAAGATAGGAAAGATAACCGGTACATGTATGGATGGTAAGACTAAATAACACTTCAGATAACACTAGATAAGACTACGTAAGTTCCGGATAACATAAAGTCCGGAAGATTTCACCGTACTTTGCAGCGCAAGAGCTTAAGGGATGATTCGGTTTTGCACAAGGCATCTTTTGCAAAAGGTATAGAGAGAATCTTGTGCAGTCCCTTGCATAATTGGGTGTCAACCTTGGTCAACCGGCCTGTCAACTAAGGTTAACGGATCTGTCAACCAAGCTTAATCGACCTGTCAACCAAGGTTGACACCCAATCATCTCTAAGTCTGAACACATTTATGTCGTATCTAAAACAAATGAACATGAAGTCTTATTACTATCTTTCCCTGATGCTATGTGCATTGAGTGCAGGAGTTTCCGCTCAGGAAATAACAAAGAGTACGGATGTAGAGAGCGAACGGACGCTCAGTGCGGACAGTATTATAACACAAGACAAGCAACTGGACAGTCTTTACCAATCTCTTCCTGAAGTAATGATTACCGGACAACGTCCCATCGTGAAAGCGGAGCAAGGCAAACTGGTGTATGATCTTCCGCGTCTTATCGGTAATCTACCCGTAGATAATGCTTATGACGCTGTGAAGGAATTGCCGGGCGTAACCGAGATGAATGGCGGGTTGATGTTGGCAGGGCAGGGGGTAACTGTAATATTGGATGGCAAAGTTACCACCATGAGTACCGAACAGCTTTATTCTTTATTGAAAAGCATCCCGTCCAGTCGCATTGAGAAGGCGGAAGTGATGTACAATGCTCCGGCACGCTATCAGGTGCGGGGTGCACTCATTAATATCACACTGAAACAAAGTACCGGAGGCCCGTCTTCCTGGCAGGGAGAGCTTTATGGCAAATATAATCAGAAACATTACGAGGGCTTCAACGAACGTGCCAGCCTGATCTATAACGGAAATAAATTCTCAGCAGATTTTCTTTACTCACACAACCACGGACGGGGATATTCTTTAACCGATAAAGAAGCTATGCACTCTCTGGCGGACGGTTCGGTTCATCACATCACAACCGATGAGATGGGCCGAAGCCGTTCACATACTCATAGTTTCCGGGTAGGAACGGATTATAATATTGCCAAGGACCATCAGCTGAGCTTTGTTTATAATGGAAGTTATTCGACTCATCATAGCCTGATGGATATTTACGGTACGCAGCAGTCCAATACCCGTAGCAACAGTACCGATTGGCTGCACAACGGGCGTCTGGATTACCGTACACCTTTCGGATTGAAAGCCGGTGCTGAACTGACTTATTACCGTTCTCCGTCCGATCAGTTATTGCATAGCAGCATGCAAGATGAAGAGCTTGCCTTTTATACCGAAGACTGTCAGCGCATCAATCGCTGGAAATTTTTCCTTGCCCAAGAGCATAATCTGGGTCGTGGATGGGGATTGAATTATGGTGCCGTTTATACGACCAGTATCGACCACAGTTATCAATATTATTATGATACGGAGAAGGATGCGGGAACAAAGACAGGTGTGAGTACAGGTATTCCCGATAATATGCAATCCCGCCGTCGCGAACAAACTCTGAACTTCTATGCGGGTTTCAATAAAAGTTTCGGTGATAAACTTTCCTTGGACGCTTCGCTTGCCGTAGAACATTATAAGACACCGGTATGGAATCAGTGGGATTGGTATCCTACCATTAACCTGAGTTATATGCCTGCCCCCGGCTATGTCTGGCAATTGGCTTTGAGCAGTGATAAGGACTATCCTGATTATTGGGCGGTGCAGGACGCTATCTCTTATCTGGGCGGTGGGTATTCTGAAATACATGGGAACCCGTTCCTGAAACCGGCTCAGGAATATCAACTTCAGTTGACACATATTTTGAAGAGTAAATACATCTTTAGCGCATGGTTTGCCCATACGAAAGATTATTCTACCCAGACTCTTTATCAATCTTCCGAACGTCTGGTGGAAATCTATAAGCATTTGAATTTTAATTACCAGCAACAAGCAGGAGTACAAGCTTCTATACCATTTGATATAAAGCAATGGTTAAACTCTCGTTTAACTTTGATTGGTGTGTGGCATCATGAGAAGGATGATGATTTCTGGGATATTCCTTTTAACCGGAATATTTGTTATGGTATTGCCGTACTGACAAATACTTTCACTCTCTCTAAGAAGCCTGATCTGAAACTGACACTGACGGGAATGGCTCGTAGTAAAGCGACTCAGGGAATTTATGATTTACCGTCTTCAGGGTATGTAAATGCTGCTTTGCGGTATGGCTTTGCCAAAGGAAAGGCTATTCTGAATCTTTATTGCAATGATATTTTTGAGACGGGACAGATAAAACCACGTATCCGCTTTGGTACACAGAACGTGACGAATGATTATGCTTGTTTCAGGGAAATCGGGGTGTCGTTTACGTATAAATTCGGAGGATACAGGGAGAAGAAGAGGGAGGAGGTGGATACGTCGAGGTTTAAGTAACGCGTGTGTACTTTTTCTTTCGGCTTGTCCCGAAAGAAAAAGATACCAAAAAGAAAGGGACCCCGGCTACGTCTCCGGTGCTACTCCGGTACTGCCATTCGCAGACGGGGCTCGAACTCGCTTCGCTCAGACAGATCGCCCCTTACCTGCGCCTGACAGTGCCTACGCTTACGCACCTACACCTATGCCGGAGAGCTGCGCGGTAGGGGCGCTGCGCTAAAATTTCTTATCTTCTTCGAGGAGTTCTTGGCTAAATTGCTCTACAGCAAGAGGGGTAAAGAGTTCTATAAGATTTTCTTCGGGATCACGCAGGTACAGGGTACGCATTCCCCAATCGGGCATATCTGTAGGTTCGCTGATAAACGTTACGCCTTTTGCTTTTAGGGCGGTAAAGGTTTCGTCTACATTATCTACACTGAATGAAACCATTAATTTTTCACGCATTGCAACGGGCTGCTGCTTATCTGCATTGCCTACTGAAGGTGCCATCCAGTCGGATACAAAGAGGGCGAAGCCTTCTATTCCGTCGGCTACTTTAAAACTGGCGTATCCGCTATTTTCATCTCCCCAAGCTGGTTCTAAACCGAGTTGTTCGGTGTAGAACTTGAAGCATTTGGCGAAGTCTTTTACTAATAATCTTACGTTGCTGAATCTCATTGTTTACTGATTAATGGTTTGTAATCTGTTTCTTATAATCAAGATGCAAATATAACCATTCTATTATCATTTTATTGGATAGCGTTTCAAAAATCCGTATTTACCTCAACCCCATCAGAAAAAACAATCAATTCTCTCTCGCCATATGCCGCACGGTCCCCCGGCCTCACTGTAGGGGCGTCAAGCGTAGGTAGTATTTTCAGCGTAAAGAAGGGCAGGCTGTTTGAGCGAAGCGAGTTCCTGCCCTTTAGCTGGAAATGCTACCGGAGTAGCCCCGGAAGTGCAGCCTTGAGTTTTTCTTTTGGTATCTTTTCTTTTGTCTCAAGACAAAAGAAAAGTACCCCCACCAGCATAATACACATTAAAAAAATCAGAATCTTTTGTCCCTTCCTCCTCTATATTTCTTAATTTTGTCGGAACAAAATGAAGTATCAACCTTCCGCACACTCAATCTCAAAATGACACTGCGGAACCTAAATTATCGTATTATGATTAACAGATTCGTCTTGAACGAAGTATCCTACTTCGGACCGGGTGCCCGCGAAGTGCTCCCACAGGAAATTAAACGTCTCGGCTTGAAAAAAGCCTTTGTATCTACCGACAAAGATCTGATTAAATTTGGTGTAGCCGACAAGGTGCTTTCCGTACTGGATAAGGCAGGCATACCCTATGTTGTATTCAGCGATATTAAACCAAATCCTACGGTTAGTAATGTAAATGCAGGTGTGAAAGCGTTTGCAGAATCCGGTGCCGATTTTATTCTGGCTATTGGTGGTGGTTCTTCCATCGATACATCAAAAGCTATCGGCATTATCACTAATAATCCGGAATTCAGTGATGTGGTTTCTCTGGAAGGAGTGGCGCCGACTCAGAAGAAATCCGTGCCTATCATTGCTCTGCCTACTACAGCGGGAACGGCTGCCGAAGTGACTATCAACTACGTGATTACTGACGAAGTGAATGAAAAGAAGATGGTATGTGTAGATCCGAATGATATTCCTGCCATCGCCATTGTAGATGCCGAATTGATGTACACTTTGCCTAAAGGGCTGACTGCTTCTACGGGACTGGATGCATTGACACATGCTATTGAAGGTCTGATTACTAAGGGAGCTTGGGAAATGAGCGATATGTTTGAAATTAAAGCTATCGAAATGATTACCCGTTATCTGGAAACGGCTGTGTTTGAGCCAACAAATGCAGAAGCGCGTAATGGTATGGCGGTAGCACAATATATTGCAGGTATGGCTTTCTCTAATGTAGGTTTGGGCGTTGTTCATGGCATGGCACATCCGTTGGGTGCTATTTTCGATATACCTCATGGTGTGGCTAATGCGTTGTTGCTGCCTATCATTATGGAATTCAATGCTCCTGCTGCGCTTGATAAGTATGTGGAAATTGCTAAGGCGATGACAGTATATAAAGAAGGAATGAGCCAGGAAGAGGCTGCACGTGCTGCCGTGGATGCGGTGAGAGCACTGTCAGTAAGAGTAGGTATTCCGCAACACCTTTCTGAATTGGGTATCAAGGAAAGCGATCTCGATAAGCTGGCTACGGCTGCTATTGCCGATGTTTGTACACCGGGTAATCCTCGCGAGGTGACGAAGGAGATTATTCTGGATTTATACAAAAAAGCGTTGTAATAAGTGATTAGGGGTTAGTGATAAGTCTCCTTGCTGCATTATAGCGCAGCATTAATCACTTATCACTAACCCCTAATCACTTATTAAACTATCGGGAACAGAAGTATAAACGTGCTTCCTTCTCCCACTTTTGATTGTACTGTAATGTTGCCATGATGCTGGTGCATGATTTCGCGGGCATTCCGTATCAGGTTGATAAGTACTTGTTCTACTTGCTCTTTATCTGCAATCAAGCGCAACGGAATGTTGGGAAGAGAGAGGTGTATATCTGTCAGCGAAATAGTGGGAGTGATGGACGGATAAAGTAAAAATATCCGGTAAGAGATGCTTAATATTAAAGAAAACAGGTAATTACGAAATAATCGTAATTTTATTTGCTGATCTCGGAGAAATCATATAGTTTTGTGCGTAGATATATAATTTTATAACTAAACAGCACGTATATGAAGAAAGAGATTGTAACGCTGTTCTTAATGACAAGTGTTTGGGCGGCACAAGCTCAAGGGACTTTTACAATAGAAGGGCAAGTAAAGAATGTAGAAGACGGAGCTTTAATCACTTTGTTTCGTTTAGATGGAAATGTGGGTAGCAGTATCGGTGTTGATACGATTCGTAACGGACATTTTCGTTTTCAGGCAGAAACATTGGGGAACGAAACAGAAATAGTGGATATGATGGGAAGAAGTGACAAGTTTCCTTCCATGAGTTTAAGGCTTTGGGTGCGTCCGGGAGATAATATACGGATAAGCGGTGAAAATACACTGATACGAACTTGGGATGTGAAAAGCACTGTTCCGGAACAAGTGGCTAATCAGGCTTTTATAAACGACTCACGCGAATTGTGGAATGAATATCAGCGCAATTCTTTGTTGCAGCGTGCATATCGCCGGAAGTATGCAGGAAGTGCGGTGGACGAAGAAAGACAGGCGATACGTGCACAAGCTGATAGTTTACGGAAGCTGGAAGATGAAATTACGATCCGTATTGATGCCAACACTATAAAACGTATGAAGCAGATTCCTGTTGACGATATTTGGTTGGAGCAATTGGAGAAGTTGGCAATGTCAGCAAAGTATACTGAAAATTATCCTTATAAAGAAGAAGTGATTGCTCTTTATGAAGGGCTGACCGATGAAGAAAAACAGACCGATTTGGCAATGAATACATATACATATCTCTTTCCTCCCCAAGTAGTGGAAGTGGGTGATGAAATGGCAGATGCTGATTTGTACGACTTGGAGGGAAATGTACACCGCCTGGCTGATTTTAAAGGTAAATATATCATGTTGGATTTCTGGAGTCGTGGTTGCGGTCCGTGCCTTATGGCTCTACCCGAAATGAAGGAAGTGGCTGAGATGTACAAAGATCGCCTGACAATAGTAAGTCTGAGCATCGATACCAAGAAAGGTTGGGAAACTGCCTCTAAAACGCATGAAATGACTTGGCAGAATCTGAATGAATTGAAAGGAAGTAATGGATTATTTGCCAAATATGGAGTACGTGGAATTCCAAATTATGTCCTTATTTCACCTGAAGGACGCATTGTAGAAAAATGGTTCGGATATAGTGCACACAGCTTGAAACGAAAACTTCGCCGCCTACTGAATGTAGACGAATATGTGATGAGTTTAGGGGAAGAGAATGGACATAAAGTGGTGAATTTCCCGACGGTGAAGAAAAGCAATAACGATATTCCTGAAATCCGCCAGGTAGTATTGACGGATACTGCTACGGTCTTGCGGATTCGTGCCTATTATATACCCAAATATTGGATACAAATTATGAAGAATATCCAGTTAGTAGCGGACAATGGAACTGTATGTCCGGTTCTTCGTTCGGAAGGTATTCCTTTAGGGGAGAAATTCTATATGCCGGAAAGTGGAGAGGCCGATTATACTCTTTATTTCGCTCCACTGCCTGCCGGAACACGTTCTTTCGATATGGTTGAGCCGGAAGGTTCAAACCCGGATCGTGTAGAAGGTATCGCTTTGACACTTGAATAAGATAACAGAGGCTTTCTTTCCCTAAAATCTTGCTATCTGCACTCTTTTTCGTACTTTTGTAGCTTTCAAAAAGAAAGTTTTATTTAAAGAAGTTCTCTGTATGAAATCAGACATTGAAATAGCCCGCAGCATAGAGCTGAAGAAGATTAAGCAGGTAGCCGAGAATGTAGGTATTCCACGTGAAGAAGTAGAAAACTACGGACGGTATATTGCTAAGATCCCTACACATCTGATTGATGAAGAAAAAGTGAAGAAAAGTAACCTGATTTTGGTAACTGCCATTACTGCTACCAAAGCAGGTATTGGTAAGACTACGGTTTCCATCGGTCTGGCATTGGGGTTGAATAAGATCGGCAAGAAAGCCATCGTTGCTTTGCGTGAACCTTCGTTAGGACCTTGTTTCGGCATGAAGGGTGGAGCGGCAGGTGGCGGTTATGCCCAGGTGCTTCCTATGGAAAAGATAAATCTGCACTTTACAGGAGATTTTCATGCCATCACTTCGGCGCACAATATGATATCCGCATTGCTCGACAATTATCTTTATCAGCATCAGGCGGACGGATTCGGGCTGAAAGAAATCATCTGGCAGCGCGTGCTCGATGTGAACGACCGCTCTTTGCGTAGCATTGTCACCGGTTTGGGCCCTAGTACGAACGGTATTACCGAAGAATCCGGCTTCGATATTACCCCTGCATCCGAAATTATGGCTATTCTCTGTCTGGCAAAGGACATAGACGACCTGAAACGACGGATCGAGAATATCATCCTTGGTTTCCGTTTTGATGGTTGCCCGTTCACTGTGAAGGAGTTAGGAGTAGCAGGAGCCATCACTGTCTTGCTGAAAGATGCTATCAATCCGAACTTGGTTCAGACAACCGAAGGATCGGCAGCTTTTGTTCATGGCGGTCCCTTCGCAAATATTGCGCATGGTTGTAACTCTATTCTTGCAACGAAAATGGCAATGACTTTCGGAGATTATGTTGTAACGGAAGCTGGTTTCGGTGCCGATCTTGGTGCGGAGAAATTTTATAATATCAAATGTCGCAAAAGCGGGTTGCAACCTAAACTGACAGTGATTGTGGCTACTGCACAAGGCTTGAAGATGCATGGAGGTGTCAGTCTGGATCGTATTAAAGAACCCAATATGGAAGGATTGCAACAAGGCTTCGGCAATCTCGATAAACATATACGCAATCTACGTTCATTCGGTCAGACGGTGCTGGTTGCCTTCAATCGTTTTGCCAGTGATACGGACGAGGAGGTAGAAGCAATCCGCCGGCATTGCGAAGAGAAGTTAGGTGTAGGGTTCGCTGTCAATAATGCCTTTGCAGAAGGAGGAGAGGGGGCTGTGGAGCTCGCTAATCTGGTAGTGGATACTATTGAGAAGAAACCTTCTGAACCCTTGAACTTCAGTTATAGTGAAAATGACAGTGTAGAACAAAAGATAGAGAAGATAGCTTGCAATCTTTACGGTGCCAGTGTGGTGACTTACAGTATCCATTCACGTAAAATCATCAAATTGATAGAGAAGATGGGCATTGGTCATTATCCCGTTTGCATTGCCAAAACACAATATTCTTTCTCTGCCGATCCGAAAATATACGGTGCGGTGAACAATTTTGAATTTCATATCAAGGATATTGTAATCAATAACGGTGCGGAAATGATTGTTGCCATCGCCGGAGAAATTCTGCGCATGCCGGGGCTTCCCAAAGAGCCGCAAGCTATGCACATCGACATTGTAGATGGAAATATAGAAGGATTGAGCTAACCATCGGAAATAAATATAGAAATAGGGGATGCCGGTATATACTTGCATCCCCTTTCCATATTTATTTCAAATCATTCAACATGGCTTTCGGGTCTTTGGCCAACTGTTTCCAATCGTAGTTTCTCAATAGTCCTAGAAGTGTAGCAATCACGATAACAATACGTGCTGCCCAAAGAACGATGATAACAGCCAGTGCAATAAGACCGAACTTCATGGCATAGATAATCATGCTATCATCATCACGGGTTTTACTTCCATCGCTCCATTTAGTTATGGTAGTGGTCACATATAAAGCGCCGGCAGCACCCACTAAAGCTCCTGCAATGCCGAATAATATCTTTTTGAGACCGGTAGCCATTTTGTCTTCACGGCGACGTTTAGTAATCATATATCCACGTGGACGGCAGGCGAAAATATAAAGCACGATCCAGATAAAACACCAGATCGCTTCCCATCTTTCACGCCATACTCCGGCATCGGCACGATCTACCAGGTGCTTTTTATAAGTTTCCACATTATATGCTTTCAGTTCTTTTATTTCTTCAGTGGCATTTTCCATATATTTTTCATAAAGACTGCGTGTTTCTTCAGAAATGGTATCTACTGCCAACTTTTGGCTATAAGTATCAATGTAACTTTGTTGCCGGGTGATGGCTTCGCTAAGTTCAGTCTGCACTTGCTCATCAGTCAGCGCCTGTCTCTTTGCTACATAATCCTGTTCGCTTCCGGCCTGATAGAAATAATAACATCCCATAATGGCTACACAGATGATGATCCACCATGCGAATGTCCAATGCCGCTGTTTGGACCATTCCAGCACTTCGCGCGTATCAGCCATTACCTCCATTAGTTCGGTATCCGACGGGTCATCAATGGCTGCTTCCGCTTGTGTCAGCAGATCTTCCATATCCCTTGTTTCCTGGGCTGTTCGAGGATAATAATCTTCATCCGGCTGTCCATGATATCCGGCTGTTTCCCATGCCTGGAACAATAGTTCTTCCGCTTTTTTGTTTCTTTCGTCTTCAGTATTTACATTGCTGTATGTGGTGTTCATACCACCCTGCATGTGTTTCTTGTTTGCTGAGCTCATAGTATTGCAGAATTAAATAGTTTGGGAATTGTTGTTTGCTTGTACCTGTCTTAACTGTTCACGCATTTCGGCGTCTTTTTTGTCCCGGTGACCTTTGTAAGCTCTAAACCCGAAGGTCAGTACATTCCATACACCTTTAAAAAGAGCGATAACAATTTTCAGCATAATCTTACCTGTAGCTACTCCAATGTTTTCTGACATAGTAATTAAAGTTTTAAAGTGAATAATAAATGTAGTTTCCAAAAATAGGGAAATGCAAGCAGGAGTATCCTTTCAATACAACAAAAATAGTGTCAATGCGTAAAAAAAAGAGGTCCGTAGCCTTTATCACAAAGGCTACGGACCATTTTACAATTTAACTATATATTTAATCATTTATATACATACATTTTTTCTCAAAAATGTATATACCTGTCGGCCGGAAAAAACAAAACCGGCTGACTCGTAAAAACAAATTTCTTAATATGCGAACAGCGGATATTTCTCCATTGTCTTATTTACGCGTGCGCGAACTTCGGCAATAACCGCTTCGTTTTCTACATTGGACAGAACCGTTTCAATCATTTCTGCAATTTCCAGCATCAGATCTTCTTTGGCGCCACGAGTAGTGATGGCAGGAGTACCCAAACGGATACCGGAAGTCTGGAATGCAGAACGGCTATCGAACGGAACCATATTCTTGTTTACAGTGATATCGGCAGATACCAATGCCTTTTCAGCAACTTTACCTGTGAGATCAGGATATTTGCTACGCAGGTCGACCAGCATAGAGTGATTATCCGTACCACCGGAAACGATTGTAAAGCCACGGTCGATTAATGCTTGTGCCAGTACGGCCGCATTTTTCTTCACTTGGGCAGCATATTCTTTGAATTCGGGTTGCAGGATTTCACCGAATGCAACAGCTTTTGATGCAATGACGTGTTCCAACGGACCACCTTGGATACCCGGGAATACAGCTGAGTCGATCAACTGAGACATCATCTTGATTTCACCCTTCGGTGTCGTTTTGCCCCAAGGATTAGGGAAATCTTTGCCAATCAGGATGATACCTCCGCGAGGACCACGCAAAGTCTTATGTGTGGTAGAAGTAACGATATGAGCATACTTCACAGGGTTTTCCAGCAATCCGGCTGCAATCAGTCCGGCAGGGTGAGCCATATCGATCATCAGGATAGCACCTACTTTGTCTGCGATTTCGCGCATACGCTTGTAGTCCCATTCGCGGGAATATGCTGAACCACCACCGATGATCATTTTGGGTTTTTCGCGCAAAGCAACTTCTTCCATCTGGTCATAGTCTACGCGACCGGTTTCCTTATTCAGATTATATTCACAGGGAGTATAGATGATACCGGAAGTATTTACTAAAGAACCGTGTGAGAGGTGACCGCCGTGAGCCAGATTCAATCCCATGAATTTGTCACCCGGATTCAATACAGCGAGGAATACAGCTGCATTAGCTTGTGCGCCTGAGTGGGGTTGCACGTTAGCCCATTCTGCACCAAAGATTTCCTTTATGCGGTCGATAGCAATTTGTTCGCTCTGGTCTACTACTTCGCAACCTCCGTAGTAACGTTTGCCGGGATAACCTTCTGCATACTTGTTAGTGAGACAGGAGCCCATTGCCTCCATTACTTGGTCACTTACAAAATTCTCTGATGCAATCAGTTCAATACCTTTGAGCTGACGTTGATGTTCTTTTTCGATGATATCGAAAATTAAATCGTCTCTTTTCATTTTGCTTACTTAGATAAGTTTGATAAATCTGTGTTCTCTTATTAAGCGCACAAATTTACGGTAAAAAAATGAATAAACTGTCAGAAAAGACAGAAATTTACTTTCTAAAAGAATACTCCAAAGGAAAAGCTGAGAACATTGTCTCGTCGGTGGAAACGTATTTCGTCAGCGGGTGGATCACCTTCGACGACGCCGTCATCATAAGTCACTTTGCGGGATATATTATGTACTCCTATGTCATAGCGGAAATCGAAGAAAATGCGGGAGATAGTGACGGCTACTCCAAGGGTGAAGCTGAGGTTCAGCGGACGCAGCCTTTCTTTGATTCCCTGCTGGTCGAAATTCTCAAAAGTAACTTCGCTCTTTTTATTCCAGATATAACGAAATTTAGGACCGCCGAATACAGCCAGACTATAGGGCCCCTCCTTAATAACATTATATCCGTAGATCACAGGAATGTCTACACTGTGGATTTCAGAAGTTATAGATGCCATTTCCAAAGGAGCATCCTCTGCGGCAGGTTTTTCGAAAGTAATATTGCAGCGGTTGATATTGTAGGATATTTCCGGTTGCAGGAAATGACGTTCAAAGTTGATACGCATAAAGACAGAGCCGAAATAGCCTATCTTGTAGTTATTCTGCACCTCGTCTATGGTGATTCCGTTTAATGTAAGATTAGATACAAGGAAGAGCGAAGAGGTGAAACCACCTTTAATACCGAAGTTCACCGGACGATCATGGTGATGTTTCTTCAGTGGTTCTTCAACCGCTGTACCGGGCACAAGATGAGATTGCCCCCACGTTGTAGCGGGGAAAAACAAAAGGCACAGGATAAATATTTTCAAAACTTTGTTCATCACTTACCACTAACCGTTAATCACTATCTTTTCTTCTCAACAGACCAGCCAAATTTACCGATCTTTTCACCCAATTCATAGTATCCTCCATGTACATAAACCAGTGGATTAGCTTCCGCCAGCTCCAGTTTCCCGGTTTCCAGGTTCAAGTTCCGGTCGTCGGCACGTACGTTTACCACATCGGCAATAAACATATCATGCGAGCCGAGTGACATGATTTCCTTTACACGACATTCTATACACAAAGGGGATTCTTCAATAAGAGGGGCATTGACCACAGTGCTTTTTCCCGGTGTCAGATGCATTTCTTCAAACTTATTGTAGTCTTTCCCGGAACGTACGCCACACCAATCCGTTGCACGCGCCATATCTTTGGTAGTGAGATTGATGACAAACTCCATATTCCGTTTCAGGATTTCGTAGGAGTGGCGTTCGGGACGTACTGAAATATAGCACATGGGCGGGTTCGTACAAATCGTTCCCGTCCATGCAATTGTTAATATGTTATATTCTTCCGGAATGCTTCCGCAGCTTACCAATACGGCAGGAAGCGGGTAAATCATTGTTCCGGGCTTCCAGTCTTGTTTCATGACTAAAGAGTTACGAGCTCTTATATTATTTCAATTTCGTTCCTGTTTTGTTCTTTCTCGCAATAATGGCATCGGATCACACAATTCTCCTTATCCACTACATGGAATAACGTCGCCATGGGCTCGTTGTTCGTAATACATTTGGGATTAGCACACTTTACAATGCCGCGAAGTTCTTCAGGAAGGCTAACTTCACGTTTTTCCACCACTTCATAATCCCGGATAATATTCAGCTTCACATTAGGTGCTACCACGGCGATACGATTAATTTCGTCATCACAGAAAAATTTATCCGCAATTTTAATAATGCCTTTAGTACCCAGCTTTCCGCTTTTGAGATTAAAGCCAATGGTGATATTGTTATTCATGTGTTCAAGTCCCAGCAAAGAGACTACTGTGAACAGATTTTCAGAGGGGATATGGTCGATAACTGTACCGTTTTCTAATGCGGCAACCTGTAATTCTTGTTTTTTTTCGCTCATCTTTCAATTTACAATTTAGCAATTTACAAAGTACAATTTAGGCTTTCACCTCATCCAGTGTAATGCCTAATACATCGCAGAGGATAGCCTCACGAGCATACAGACCGTTTTGAGCTTGCTGGAAGTAGTAAGCTTTCGGATTATCGTCTACGTCATAAGCGATTTCATTGACGCGGGGCAGGGGATGCAGAATGCATAAATTGGGACGAGTATGTTCCAGCATCTTGTTGCGCAGGATGTAAACGTTCTTCACCCGTTCGTACTCCATGAGGTCAGTGAAGCGTTCACGCTGCACACGGGTCATGTAGAGGATGTCGGCATCTGCTATGGTTTCTTCCGTAAAGTCCGTATGTTCCACGTATTTGATGCCATGATCACGGCAGTAAATTTTGTATTCTTCGGGCATTCTCAATTCATCAGGAGCTATGAAGTGGAAAGTCGGGTTGAAGTGGCGCATTGCCATCAGCAGTGAGTGTACGGTGCGGCCATATTTGAGGTCGCCAACGAGGAAAATATTCAGGTTCTCCAGTGTACCCTGGGTTTTGTAGATGGAGTAGAGGTCGAGCATCGTTTGTGAAGGATGCTGGTTGGCTCCGTCTCCGGCATTGACGATAGGCACTGTGGTTACTTCACTGGCATAGCGGGCGGCTCCTTCCAGATGATGCCGCATCACGATGATATCGGCGTAGTTGCTCACCATTTTGATGGTATCTTTCAGGGTTTCGCCTTTCGAAGAACTCGTTGCTTTGGGGTCACTAAACCCGATTACACGGGCTCCCAAGCGGTTGGCTGCTGTTTCAAAACTGAGTCTTGTGCGGGTAGATGGCTCGAAAAAGAGGGTGGCAACCACTTTCCCTTCCAGCAGCCTACGGTTGGGACAGGCTTCAAACTGCTTCGCCATCTCGATCATGTAGAGGATTTTTTCCTTGCTATGCTCGGCAATGGTGACTAAACTTCTGTTTTCCATATCGTTCGTTATTTTAATTCTTTTCGAGAGTTCAAAGGTACGGAAAAGATGCGGAGTACGGAAGAAAGACGGGAGAAAATTTAGAAGTTTTTTTCGTCTCCATAGCCGGTGATCTTCAGTTTATGGGACAAAGAGTTTTGCCCTATGAGCTGAAAAAAATATCTCGTGGGGCGAAAAAACAATCTTACGGGATGAAGTTTCTTATGCGGTGAGATGAATGCCGGAATTTGTTTGGATCATTACCAGCATCAGCAGTAGCTTTTCTTTTTCTTTTCTGCTGTTGTTGTTATATAAAGAATATATAAGAAAGAAAAATGCATTGTCTGTTTTAGTGAAAGTGTTGAATAATAGCATTTTGCCCTTCTTGATCACACTTTGTTCCTAAGCAAAAAAATGCGTTTTTTTGCAAAAAACAGCTTGGAATCGGCCGTTTCCTAAACAAAAAAACGCCTCCAAAATGCCAGGTTTCATCCCCCCCCAAACGCCACACTTTATCATCGGAAATGCTACATTTCATTCTCCGAAATGCCACACTTTGTGCTTGCTGAAGTGTGGCATTTTACCCATTAAGATGTGGCATTTCCGATGATAAAGTGTGGCGTTTTAAGAGTTTTCTATAGAATTTATAAGGGTGTTCCAATATAATTCCGTACCTTTGCCTTGTTATTTTTACAGGTAATCTATTTTATTGATTTAGTGAATTTACAGTAATAAACATGATAAAGAACATCATAAAAATCCTTTGGATATTCTTAGCCGTCATAGTATTGGCTTGCGTCACTGTTTTCTTCTCCATTGCAAAAGGTTGGATAGGCTATATGCCTCCTGTCGAAGATCTGGAAAACCCCAATTATAAGTTTGCTACACAAATTTTCTCAGAAGACGGGAAGGTGCTCGGAACTTATTCTTTTAGTAAAGAGAATCGTGTGTATGTAGGCTATAATGATCTGTCTCCTAATATTATCAATGCTTTGATTGCAACGGAAGATGTGCGTTTTGCCAAACACTCCGGAATTGATGCCATCGCATTGTTCCGCGCTATCGTGAAGCGTGGTTTGTTATTTCAGACGAATGCAGGTGGAGGTAGTACGATAACACAACAATTATCCAAGCAGCTTTATTCGCCCAGTGCGGATAATGTAATGGAACGTTTGTTTCAGAAACCCATCGAGTGGGTGATTGCCGTGAAATTGGAACGTTATTACACTAAAGAAGAGATACTTACCATGTATCTTAATAAATTTGATTTCTTGAACAATGCAGTAGGTATTAAAACTGCTGCCAATACTTATTTCGGTTGCGATCCAAATGATTTAAAGATAGAAGAGGCCGCTATGCTTGTAGGAATGTGCAAGAATCCATCTTATTTTAATCCTGTACGATATAATGAACGTTCACGCGGGCGTCGTAACGTGGTGCTTGATCAGATGCGTAAAGCCGGATATATCACAGCGGAAGAATGTGATTCTTTGCAGGCCCTTCCGCTTGTTCTGAAATATACTCGCGTTGATCATAATGAAGGAATGGCAACTTACTTCCGCGAATATCTGCGTGGTGTATTGAATGCAAAGAAACCTGTAAAGGGAGATTATCGTGGTTGGCAGATGCAAAAATTCTATGAAGATTCTCTTGACTGGGAAAATAATCCTTTATTTGGTTGGTGTGAAAAGAATACTAAGAAAGATGGCTCTAAATATAATCTTTATACAGACGGTCTGAAAATTTATACCACTATTGACTCTCGTATGCAGCAATATGCAGAAGAGGCGGTAGAAGAGCACCTGAAAGAATTGCAAGGCTATTTCTTCAAAGAAAAGAAAGGACGTAAAAAAGCGCCTTACAGTAACAGAATTACGCAGGAGCAGGTAGATGAAATTCTTACCCGCACTATGAAACAGTCCGACCGTTATCGTATCATGAAGAAAGCCGGGGCATCGGATGCCCAAATTGAAAAAGCTTTCAATACACCTGAAGAAATGTCGGTATTTACCTGGAATGGTGAAAAGGATACAATCATGACACCTATGGATTCTATCCGCTATTACAAACACTTCCTCCGTGCAGGTTTTATGTCTATGAATCCGCATAATGGGCATGTGAAAGCATATGTCGGAGGGCCTAATCATCATTATTTTAAATATGATATGGCAATGGTAGGTCGCCGTCAGGTGGGGTCCACCATTAAGCCTTATGTCTACACATTAGCTATGGAGAATGGCTATTCTCCTTGTGATGAAGCGCGTCATGTGGAATATACTTTAATTGATGAAAACGGCAAACCGTGGACGCCCCGTAATGCCAATACTAAACGTTATGGAGAAATGGTAACTGTGAAGTGGGGATTGGCTAACTCTGACAACTGGATCACAGCGTATCTGATGAGTAAGCTCAACCCATATTCTCTGAAACGCTTGATTGAAAGTTTTGGTGTACGTAATCGTGAAATTGTGCCGTCAGTTTCTTTATGTCTTGGTCCTTGCGAAATTTCGGTAGGAGAAATGGTCAGTGCTTATACTGCATTCCCCAATAAAGGTATCCGTGTAGCTCCACTGTTTGTAACTCGCATTGAAGATAATGACGGAAATGTATTAGCTACGTTCTCTCCGGAAATGGAAGAGGTTATCAGTGTTTCCAGCGCTTATAAGATGTTGGTTATGCTTCGTGCCGTTATTAATGAGGGAACAGGTGGACGTGTTCGTCGCTTAGGTGTGAAAGCTGATATGGGTGGTAAGACCGGAACAACTAACTATAATGCAGATGGTTGGTTTATGGGCTTTACTCCTTCACTGGTATCCGGATGCTGGGTTGGTGGAGAAGAGCGCGATATTCATTTCGATACTATGCTGCATGGGCAAGGTGCTTCTATGGCATTGCCTATCTGGTCTAAATATATGGTAAAAGTGCTTGGAGACAAGACACTGGGATATGATGAAAATGAGACATTCCAACTTCCGGAAGGTTTCGATCCTTGTAAGGATAATGGGGACGTTAATTTTGAATCGGCATCAGAAACTGGTTTGGATGACTTCTTTGATTAAAGTTCAAGTGTCGGTCTAAATTCTTGATTTCGAAAGTGGTTTATACAATCAGCATCGGTAGTAACGAGCAACAGAAAGAGAATCTTTCGTTGGCGCGGAAGCGGTTGAAAGAACTGTTTCCTGGTATTCGTTTTTCTACGGAAGAAGAGACTAAACCGCTTTATTTCCGGCGTTCATCCTTATTTTCCAATCAGGTGGCACGTTTTATTTCCAGTAGCGATGCGGCGGAAATAACTTCTTGTTTGAAAGCTATTGAACGGGAAGCGGGGCGGATGCCTGAAGAGAAAAAGCAAGAAATAGTCCGGTTGGATCTGGACTTATTATCATGTGATGATACAGTCTATAAACCCGACGATTTAAAAAGGGACTATATTTGCCGGGGATTGAAAGAAATAGAGTAATTTAAAATGGGTACGCGGACGACGCGGATAAAGCGGACGAACGCGGATCTATAAAATAGTAAATATAAATATGTTGAAGTTTTTAGGAATCATTCCCGCCCGTTACGCATCCACGCGTTTTCCTGCAAAACCGTTGGCCATGCTGGGAGGTAAAACTGTAATACAGCGAGTATATGAACAAGTGGCAGGTATTCTGGACGATGCTTATGTGGCCACAGATGACGAACGGATCGAAGAAGCTGTAAAAGCTTTCGGAGGTAAAGTAGTGATGACTTCCGTTAATCATAAAAGTGGTACGGATCGTTGCTATGAAGCATATACTAAAATAGGGGGAGACTTTGATGTCGTAGTCAACATTCAGGGTGACGAACCTTTTATTCAACCCTCCCAACTGGAAACTGTAAAAGCTTGCTTCGACGACATTACGACCCAGATTGCTACACTGGTGAAACCTTTTACTCCTGAGAATGGATTTGAAGCTTTGGAGAATATCAATTCTCCGAAAGTAGTGCTGAATAAGAATATGAATGCACTCTATTTCAGCCGCTCCATTATTCCTTATCAGCGAAATGCGGAAAAACAAGATTGGCTGAAAAATCACACTTATTATAAGCATATAGGATTATACGCCTATCGTGCTGAAGTTTTAAAAGAGATTACTTCGTTGCCGCAATCTTCGCTGGAACTGGCAGAATCGCTGGAACAACTTCGTTGGCTGGAGAATGGTTATACCATTAAAGCCGGTATTACCGAAGTAGAGACCATCGGCATTGATACTCCCCAGGATTTGGAAAAGGCTGAAGAATTCTTGAAAATATGTTAGACAGAACTATCCAGCCCCGTATTTGTGAGCCGGAACAACTGGCAGTGCCATCTCCCGAATGTCGGGTGATGAAAAATGGCATACCTTTATATATACTCAATGCCGGGGATAATGAAGTAGTCCGAATTGACCTGTTGATAGAGGGTGGACGCTGGCAACAGAACCAACGTTTGCAGGCCTTGTTTACCAACCGGATGCTGCGCGAAGGTACCCGGCGTTATTCAGCCGCGGCCATTGCCGAAAAATTGGATTACTATGGTGCTTGGTTGGAGCTTTCCAGCTCGTCCGAGTATGCTTATATCACCCTTTATTCTTTGAATAAATATCTGCCGGAAACTTTAGATATTTTTGAATCTATCGTAAAAGAACCTCTTTTCCCTGAAAAAGAGTTGGGAGTGATTATCGACAGCAATATCCAGCAATTTCTTGTGAACAGCTCCAAGGTGGACTTTCTGGCCCATCGCACTTTGATAAATGCCGTATATGGCGATACGCATCCGTGCGGGCAATTAGTGCAGAAGGAAGATTATCATTTGATTAATCCTTCTGTCTTGCAATCGTTTTACGACCGATATTATCATTCCGGAAATTGCAGTATCTATCTTGCGGGGAAGGTCAGCGAAGACGCTATCCGTCGTATTGAAACTCTTTTTGGAAGTGAACCTTTCGGTAAAGATTTCCGCAAACCGGAAAAACTGTCTTATATTCCGGTAACTTCTTCTGAGAAACGTATTTTTACCGAGCGTGCCGATGCAATGCAAAGTGCTGTTCGCATGGGAATGCTTTCTTTGGATCGACGCCATCCTGATTATTTGAAAGTTCGCGTTCTGGTTACCTTGTTCGGAGGGTATTTCGGTAGCCGTTTGATGTCTAATATTCGTGAAGATAAAGGATATACGTATGGTATATCTGCCGGTATCATGCCTTATCCCGATAGTGGACTGTTGGTTGTCAATGCAGAGACTGCCAATGAATTTGTAGAGCCGCTTATCAAAGAAGTTTACCATGAAATAGATCGCCTGCAAAATGACCTCGTACCTGCCGAAGAACTTGCTATGGTGAGAAACTATATGTTGGGTGATATGTGTCGCAGCTATGAATCTGCTTTCTCACTGGCGGATGCCTGGATCTTTATTCATACTTCCGGCCTCCCGGACTCGTATGTGAGGGATGCCGTAGAAGCAGTGAAGACAATTACTCCTGTCGAGATACGCGAACTTGCCTCACGCTATTTGTGCAAAGAGACATTAAAAGAAATCGTATCCGGCAAAAAAATGTCATAAAAAAGGTGTGATACCCCTTCCTTTTAGCAGATTAATTGTATCTTTGTGCAAATACTATATAAGGCGTGTAACAAGTTGCTGCGTTTACACGTCTTTTTATTAAAATCGCTAATTTATAATTTTCAATGAAATATCTATATACTGCACTCATTCTGGTATTCATGTCCCAAGGCGGGGCGACGGCCCAGGAAAAGAAATCCGGTTTCTTAGACAAAGTAAAAACAACTTTCTCTTCTGAAATAAAGATAGGAACTCATACCTTTAAAGATGGCTCCGTATATACGGGTGAAATGAAAGGACGTAAACCCAACGGAAAGGGTAAGACGGTTTTCAAGAATGGCAATGTCTACGAAGGTGAATATGTGAAAGGAAAGCGTGAAGGATATGGTACTTATACATTTCCTGACGGCGAAAAGTACGAAGGACAATGGTTTCAGGATCAGCAACACGGTAAGGGTATCTACTATTTCATGAACAACAACCGTTATGACGGCATGTGGTTTCAGGATTATCAGCAAGGCAAAGGTACAATGTACTACTATACCGGTGACATTTACGAAGGAGACTGGGTAAATGATAAACGTGAAGGTCAAGGTACATACACCTGGAAAAACGGTTCCAAATATGAAGGTTCCTGGAAGAATGATAAGAAAGAGGGTAAAGGTACTTTTGTCTGGAATGACGGCTGTAAATACGAAGGTGACTGGAAGAACGATGTGCGTGATGGAAAAGGAACTTTCGAATATGCCAACGGAGATAAATATGTAGGCGACTGGAAAGATGATATGCAACATGGCAAAGGTATTTACTTCTTCCACACCGGCGACCGCTATGAAGGTGCGTATGTGCAGGGTGAACGTACCGGTGCCGGTATTTATTATCACGCCAACGGCAATAAATATGTAGGAAACTTCAAAGACGGCATGCAACACGGAAAAGGTGTATTCACCTGGGCAAATGGTGCGGTCTATGACGGCGACTGGAAAGATAACCAACGTGACGGCCGCGGAACGTATAAATGGAATGTAGGTGATTCCTACGAAGGCGAATGGAAAAACAACCAGTTCAATGGTCAGGGAACCCTGATTATGACAGACGGAACTAAGTATAAAGGTGGTTTTGTGAATGGTATGGAAGAAGGTAACGGTATACAGGAGGATAAAAACGGTAATCGTTACGAAGGCTTCTTCAAACAAGGCAAAAAACACGGTCCTTTTGTTGAAACGGATAAAAACGGAAAAGTAATAAAAAAGGGCACGTATAAAATGGGAAGACTGGAATTAAATTAAAAATTAATAATTAAAAATTAAAGGCTGCGCGATGTTACATTAACTGCGCAGCCTTTAATTTTTAATTATTAATTTTTATTATCTAAATTGCCAAAGGCAATTTAGATAATGTATTGTGAACTGATAGACTCATTATTCACCACTCTCTTAATGGTTTCTGCAAACATATCAGCAATACTAAGTTGTTTCACTTTCGCGCATTTCTTAGAGTAGGGGATACTATCGGTAAATACGATTTCGGTCAGACTGGATTCCTGTACACGGAAAGACGCCGGGTCGGACATAACACAGTGGCTTGCAATAGCGCGTACTGATTTAGCACCGGCATCCAACATAATGTTAGCTGCTTTGGTGATAGTACCGGCTGTATCTACGATGTCATCTACCAATACTACATTTTTATCGGTTACATCACCGATAATCTGCATGGATGCAACTTCGTTTGCTTTCTCACGTGATTTGTTGCACAATACCAGGGGAACTCCCAAATACTTTGAGAATGTGCTGGCACGTTTGGAACCACCCACATCCGGCGTAGCGATTACAAGATCTTTCAATTTCAAGGACTCAATATAGGGGAGGAACACTGCCGAAGCATACAAGTGATCTACCGGAATGTTGAAGAAACCTTGGATTTGATCAGCATGGAGATCCATCGTAATCAAACGATCGATACCTGCTACTGAAAGTAAATCGGCTACTAACTTTGCGCCGATAGAAACGCGAGGTTTGTCTTTTCTGTCCTGTCGTGCCCAACCGAAATATGGAATGACTGCAACAACGCTTTTAGCAGACGCTCTTTTAGCTGCGTCGATCATCAGCAGAAGTTCCATTAAATTGTCGGAATTAGGGAAGGTGGATTGAACCAGGAATACATGTGCGCCACGAATTGACTCTTCATAGGAAACAGCAAACTCACCATCAGCAAAGTGGGTGATGTTCATCTTTCCCAGAGGGCAATCAAGGCTTGCGCAGATTTTCTCTGCAAGGTATCTCGAGTTAGTTCCGGAGAATACCATTACGGGTGCTTTTTCGCTCATTTTGTAATAGATGTTACCTATTTGTTTAATACGGCTGCAAAGTTATGAATTTCCCGCTACATTCTACAAGACTTATTGTAGAAAAATCTTTTTTCTTTCCCGGATTTATTTGTAGCTTTGCTAAGTGAAACGGTTTCCTCATATACGATTGGTGGGCTTACTGTGTTTTTGCATAGTAATGATTTCTTGTGTGGGTACTGCTCCCACCAAGGAAGTACATCTTATCGATTCGCTCAACCAAGTGGCTTATTCTTATCGGTATAAAGACCTGGACTCTTCTTGTCATGCTGCCACGCAAGCTTATGGAAAAGTAAATCTGTATAGTCAAGGGAAAGCGGAAGCATCCAATAATCTGGGTTTTTGTGCTTTTATGCGCATGGATTTTGAGAAAGCGGAGAAGTTTCATAAGGATGTGTACAGTCTCACGAAAAATGAGCTGGAACTGCTGGTTGCCGATATCGGATTGATGAAAATCTATCAGCGGACGGCCATGAACAAAGAATTTTATGACTATCGGAACAGTGCCCTCCGCCGCATGAAACGAATAGATGAAGATAACAAGCTTTTCGTAGATAAGCACGAACGGTTGAGACTGAACTATGCACGCTCCGAATTTTATATCGTTTCCGCAGTTTATTACTACTATCTGCAACAACGTCCGGAAGCGGTGGCTTCCATCAACGAAATATATCCGCAGGAAGAACTTGTAGCGGATACGAACCAGTTACTGTATTATCATTATATAAAAGGATCGGCAGCACTTTGTGATGGTGAAACGGCGGATGAACGTCGTTTGCGTGAATTCGACGAGTTGTATACAACTTGGAAAATGGCATCTCGCGGAGGATACTTGTATTTTGAAGGTAATGGAGTACAGGGGCTTGCTAACCTGATGGCATCTCCCGATAATTATGACTTTTTCCAGGTTAGGCGTTCTCATGCATTGAAACAGTTTGATGTTCCCGTGGATTCTTTGTTGCCCATGCGTTTAGGACAATTGGCTTTGAAGAAATTCAAGCAATATAATGATGTGTACCAAATTGCCGGTGCCTATGTTTCTATTGGTAAATATTTGAATGCGCATGATAACTACGCCGAAGCATTGGATACATTGACGCTTGCCTTGGAGTGCGTGAACAGTCATCATCGCCGTTTTTATGATTGCCACGATAGCTTGGATTGGTTGAAAACCTATGATATACGGGATACCATTTCTTCAGAAAAAGCATGGATAGAGCGTAAGTTAAGAACCGTTCCGGAATGGATTTCACGTATTCGCGAACAACTGAGTGTTACGTATGCCGGACTGGAAATGAAGCAACACTCCGATTATAATCGCAATATTTATCTGGATATTCTGGAAGATACCCGGCAGGATAAGGAGTTGGAAAGCCGTTATCAGGCTTTGGAAAGTGAAGCCCGGCAACTCAATATTTTACTCTTCTTCGTGATTGTCGGTTTTATACTGGTGGTTTTATTCTTTTGGATATTCAATAAGCGGTCTAAAGAACGTAATCATGTCCATTTGCACCGTTTGAGGCAGATGTTGGACATTTGCCAGAAAATAACCGCTTCTATTCCCACGGACGCGCAGACGGAAGAAGAGATTGTAGATGCCATTCTGTCTGCTGTGCAGACAGATATAGAGGAACTTTTCAATGTAAAAGACATTCGGATAGAAGATGGGCAGTTGGTATTACCCAAACGTCTTACGAAGGATGAGAAAGCAATACTACATGTGATTGCTCCTTATATTACATGGGCGCTTGATAATGGCATGACTTCCATTTCGCTGGGTGACGAACGACGCCGGTTGGAGAAAGAACGGTACGTGTACGAACAGCATATAGCCGGAAATAAACGTCAGAATCTTATAAAGAAAGCGTGTATGGCCATTGTGAACGGTATTCATCCGTACATAGACCGTATTATTAATGAAGTGCATAAACTGACGGAAAAGGGCTTTATCCATGACGAACACATCAAAGCTGAGAAGTATCAATATATGGACGAATTGGTGACAACCATCAATGAATACAATGATATCCTTGCTTTATGGATTAAAATGAAACAAGGTAGCCTGAGCTTGAATATAGAAACATTCGGGTTGAACGAGCTTTTCGATCTGATACGGAAAGGAAGCCGTGCCTTCGAGATGAAACAGCAACAACTGGAAGTGACACCAACGGATACCTATGTGAAAGCTGACAAGGCGTTGACGCTGTTTATGATAAACACGCTTGCAGAAAATGCCCGTAAATATACTCCAAAGGGAGGTAAGGTAAAGGTCTATGCAAATCCGACAGAAGAATATGTGGAAATCTCAGTAGAAGATACCGGTTATGGCCTTTCTGAAGAAGATGTGACGCGTATTGTCGGTGAGAAATTGTATAATTCGCAGGAAATAGGCATACTGGATGCTGCAGACCGGGAAGAACTGCTGAAAAACAAAGGGAGCGGCTTCGGCCTGATGAATTGTAAAGGTATCATTGAGAAATACCGGAAGACGAACGAAGTATTCAGAGTCTGTTTATTCAATGTAGAAAGTACTTTAGGGAAGGGCAGCCGTTTTTATTTCCGTTTGCCTACAGGAGTGCGTAAAACTTTGATGGTATTTCTGTGCATATTCTTTTCTATAGGCATGAGTTCGTGCAATAAAGCAGTGGAGGAAGCGGTGATGCAACCGGATGAAATCTATGCGCAAACGGCTCAGGATTCTTTGTCATTAGCTGCGGAAAATGAGTTTGAAGCTCTGTTGAATGAGGCGTCAGACTATGCCAATGATGCCTATTATAGTAATGTGGAAGGAAATTTTGAACAGGCTTTGGAATATGTAGACTCTGCCATGTCTTGCCTGAATGCGCATTATAAAAGGTATGCCCAAGAACCGCAGCGCTATATGTCATTGAGAGGAGAAGGGGAGCCGGGGGAGTTATCCTGGTGGAATGATCTTTTCAATTCGGACTTTCATGTCATTCTGGATATCCGGAATGAGGCGGCTGTCGCTTTTCTTGCGTTGAAACAATGGGATGCATACAGTTATAATAATGCCGCTTATACGACTTTGTACAAATTGCTGGGTGAAGATCAGTCTTTGGAGGAATATTGTCGCCAACTGGAACGTTCCACCAATAATAAGATGGTGGGGGTTATCCTGTTTATCGGACTTATAGCTATGTTGCTCTTGGGATATTACATCCTGTATATTCGCAAACGTCTTGTAAACCGTTGGAATCTGGAACAGGTTTTGGAAATCAATAGACAGATATTTGCTGCCTCCCTGATACAAGTTCCCGAAACAGAAGAGGCATTGCAACGGGAAGAAGATACCCTGAAAGCTATTCCTCAACGTATCGTTGACGAAGGCTTTGATGCCGTAAATGAGTTGCTAAGTATTGATCGGTTGGGAATCGCCGTTTATAATGAAACGACACATCGACTGGAATATGCGTCAAATTCTATAGAAAATGACTTGTCCTCTGCGGGAGATAATGGAACATCTACGACAGAAGATGAACTTTGGAAGGAAGTAGTTCAACGCTGTTTTGAACAGCATACTCAACTGTCCGCACCGGGATTTGAAGCTTTGCCTTTGGTGGTGGATGCTGCGGGTGATTCGCGCTGTGTGGGTGTGTTATATCTTGAACGGCAAGAGAATGTCGATCAGGAGACGGCTCATCTATTGCTGGAATTGATTGCGCGGTATATAGCGATTGTGGTCTTCAATGCAGTTGTGAAACTGGCAACAAAATACCGCGACATCGAAGCTGCGCATGAAGAAGCACACCGGGCGTCATGGGAGGACGGTATGTTGCATGTGCAGAATATGGTGCTTGATAATTGTCTTTCCACCATCAAGCATGAGACAATTTATTATCCGAATAAGATCAAGCAACTCATTGGTAAACTCCGTTCAGGTATTCTCTCAGAAACGGAAGAAAAAGAGACGGTTTCAGCTATCAGCGAATTGATAGAATATTATAAAGGTATATTTACCATCTTGAGTTCGTGCGCATCGCGACAGTTGGAAGAAGTTACGTTCCGTCGCGGGATAATTTCCGTACCGGAGTTGTTTGCTCTGGCAGAAAAGTATTTCCGTAAAGCAAATAAGGGAAAAGGGGTTGCTGTATCTTTCTCTACAAGAGCTATTGATGAAAGAGTGGTCGGAGATTTTATCCAACTTCGTTTCTTATTGGAGAATCTGATAGATGAAGCTTTGTCTGTTTCTCTGGATGGAGAAATACATTTGGCTGCAGCAGTAGACGGAGAATATATTCGTTTCCTTTTCACTGATATGCGAAGGACGAAAACCCGTGAGGAATTAAATCAACTTTTCTATCCAAACCTGGAACGTATGACGGCAACAGGAGAAAAAGGAGAGTTGCGAGGTACGGAGTATCTCGTCTGCAAGCAGATTATTCGCGACCATGACGAGTTTGCCGGAAAACGTGGCTGTCGCATCAATGCTGAACCGGCTGAGAATGGTGGATTTACAGTTTATTTCACGATACCGAGAAGAAAATAAAATTAAAGAATATGGAAGACAAGAAATTCAAAGTAATTATTGTAGAAGACGTCAAGCTTGAACTGAAAGGAACGGAAGAAATCTTCCGCCATGAAATACCCAACGCAGAAGTTATCGGTACGGCCATGACCGAAAGTGAATTCTGGACATTGATAGAGGCTGGAGTTCCTGACTTGGTATTGCTGGATTTAGGTTTGGGTGGTTCTACTACTATTGGTGTGGATATCTGCCGGAATATCTTTAAGCGCTATCCGGGAGTACACGTACTCATATTTACCGGAGAAATTCTGAATGAAAAGCTTTGGGTGGATGTTCTGAATGCGGGTGCTGACGGTATTATTTTGAAAACAGGTGAGCTGCTTACGAAAACAGATGTACAGGCAGTGATGGATGGAAAGAAGCTGGTTTTTAATTATCCTATTCTGGAAAAAATTGTAGACCGTTTCAAGCAATCTGTTGCGAATGATGCCAAACGTCAGGAAGCGGTTATTAGTTATGATATTGATGAGTATGACGAACGTTTCCTACGCCATCTGGCATTGGGGTATACCAAAGATATGATTGCTAACCTGAAAGGTATGCCTTTTGGAGTTAAATCTCTGGAAAAGCGTCAGAATGATTTGGTAAACCGTCTGTTTCCACAAGGAGAGCGGGTAGGAGTGAATGCAACCCGTCTGGTTGTGCGTGCTTTGGAACTCCGTATTCTTGATATAGATAATCTGGAAGCAGATGATGAATAACAAATGGCGTTTACCGCATCCGGCAACAATGTTTCTCTTGTTGACGCTGGCTGTCATTGTCCTATCATGGATATTTGACATTTACGGCCTGAGCGTGTTTCAACCGCAAACAGGGGAGGAGATACGGGTACAAAGTTTGCTTAGTCCGGAAGGTGTTCGTTGGCTGTTGCGGCATGTGGTTACTAATTTTACGGGGTTTGCTCCGCTGGGCTTAGTAATTGTGGCTATGTTTGGTATCGGGGTAGCACAACATTCAGGTTTCATAGATGCTTGTATCCGCGGTGGGGCACGTCGTAAGCATAATCCATGGCGCATGGTGATACTGGTTATTTTCTTGGGATTGCTTTCCAATGTAGTAGGGGATGCCGGATACATAATTCTTTTACCGATTGCAGCAACTTTATTCCATTCGGTCGGGCTGCATCCGGTTGCAGGTATTATTACGGCATATGTTTCTGTTTCGTGTGGGTATAGCGCTAACCTGATGCTGAGTACTTTGGATCCTATGCTTGCTGCCACTACCCAGGAAGCTGCGGATATGGCAAATGTGTCACCTGGAAATACAGGGCCTTTATGCAATTACTATTTCTTGTTTGCATCTACTTTTTTGCTGGCTTTTATTATTTATCAGGTAACCCGCCGTAATCTTCTTCCGGCTTTGGGGGAATATGCTGGTCATATTCGTTTCAATGGTTATAAGCAATTATCCCGCAAAGAGCGTCGTGCTATGATAGGTGCAGTATCTATCGGGGTGATTTATACAACCGTGATTCTTTGGGCTACTTTCTCTTCATGGGGTATTTTGCGTAGTGTGAATGGTGGTCTGATCCGTTCTCCTTTTATAGAGGGCATTCTGTTTCTGCTTTCTTTTGGTATCGGGCTTATGGGGATGGTTTATGGCTTTGCTTCCGGTCGTTATCGTACAGATGGAGATGTGATTGAGGGGCTTACTCAACCTATGAAATTGTTGGGTGTTTACTTTGTTATCGCTTTCTTTGCTGCTCAGATGTTTGCGTGTTTCGAGTATTCTCATTTGGATAAATGTATAGCCATTATGGGAGCGGACATGCTTTCGTCCATTCATCTTGGGAGTTTATGGATACTCATTCTATTTATTCTCTTTACAGCACTTGTGAACCTTATTATGGTCTCTGCCACTGCCAAGTGGACTTTCATGTCCTTCATCTTTGTTCCGTTCTTTGCCAATATGGGGATTTCTCCGGATATGGTGCAATGCGCTTTTCGTATTGGCGACAGTGCCACCAATGCCATCACTCCTTTCATGTTCTACATGCCTCTTATCCTTACTTACATGCAGCAATATGATAAGCAAGCGACCTATGGTTCATTACTGAAATATACCTGGAGATACTCTCTATATATATTATTAGCCTGGACTTTGTTATTTATTTTATGGTATGTAACTGGTTTACCATTAGGATTATAACATCTAATCGGATATAAAAGCATCTATTTACAAAATATTTTCTGCGTAAAATCTTTGCAAATTTCACAGAAAAGCGTACCTTTGCACCGCAATTAAGGATGGTTCCGTAGCTCAGCTGGATAGAGCAACGCCCTTCTAAGGCGTGGGTCTTGCGTTCGAATCGCAACGGAATCACAGAATAAAACCGCAAATAGTTTATAATAGGGCTTTTGCGGTTTTTTTTGTTTTTGGTGTATGCAGTATGAAGAACTGCGTACACCATAACATTAAAGACCGGTGTATGAATACTAACGAAATAGATAAGTTGAGCCTCGTAAAAGCCCATGCCCTGTTTGATACTGGTGATATAAGTCGTATCGAAATAGGGACGGTAAAAGGATTATGCGATATACACTGCTATTTGTTTGACGGTTTGTATGAATTCTCCGGAAAGGTGCGTACTCTAAATATAGCAAAGGGAAACTTTCGTTTTGCCAACTGCATGTATCTTGATGTCATATTACCTGTAATAGAAAAAATGCCCGAAACGACATTCGATGAAATAATCGCAAAATATGTTGAAATGAACATAGCCCATCCTTTTATGGAGGGAAATGGAAGGACTATGCGCATTTGGCTCGATATGATATTAAAAAAGAATCTTAAAAGAGTTGTTGATTGGCGGAATGTGGATAAGTATCTGTATTTGCAAGCGATGGAGCGAAGCCCGATTAATGACTTGGAACTGCGTACTTTACTGTATCAAGCACTCACCGATCAGGTAGATGACCGGGAAGTAATATTCAAAGGGATTACTCAATCTTATTATTATGAAGGCTATGAGCCATAGCCCAATCAAGGTAGATTGTTTGTACAACTGCCTTCTACCTTCACATAATACATCTGATTCCCTCTGCCCATCTTTCGTATCAATCCTTTTTCCACGAATATTTTCAAGTCCTCCGTTGCCTTCCACTTTAGGCGTCCGGTTAAATTTGTATAGATGGATCGTGTGATAAAACCATTTTGTTCCAGATGCATCATCATTCGCCTTTCCAGTTCTTCTATATTTAACTGGCTGGAAGTGCGAAAAGCACGTTCAGGTACACGTTCTAATTCGCCTGCCGACTTCATTTTGAATTGTTTTGAAGCTCTGAAGTTTACCCCATTGAAACGAATGGAAGCAGCACGGATATCTGTTTTCTTAGCTACCATGCGTGATGCCTTAATTTTTCCGGCAAAGTAACCGAATTCACCAAGTTCTACACGGTATCCTTCACCGATGTAGCGTGCAGCTGTATCCATAATTATACTTAGTGCTCCCTCCAATTCACCTACAGTGTAGCCGGTTCCATACGAGGCCCTTTCCAGTAATTTGCGTGCAGAGAGCGTGCCGCTATATACTATGCTCGGGTAGAGTGTTTCCTTTTCACCCTCTTTTGTTGTGAGGGCGGGTTTCTTTTTCAGATCATAAAATGCCATGAGTTGCTTTATTTAGATATTCTTTTATACTGGTGAAATTAAATTAGGATGGTACATAAATTAACTTCATACAGCGCGATAACCAATTCCTTTTTATTAATAAATGTAGTCAGTTGATTATATCAGACTTATTGAATGCTTATAATCAGCCAATAAGTTGTTTGTTACCAACCTATCAGCTGTTTATAAACATCCTATTTCATTTATGCAGTAAAGGTATTTAGTTTATTGGATAAAAGCAATTAAATTGTAGATAGTTTCGAGTTAATTCTTTAAAAATATTTATCTGAAGAGTAACCGGTGGTGTATAGTACAGCCTGAAATGACAGTGTTTAACATTCAGTTCCCCCTTGAAATTTACGTAAAATAACATTTGTTACAGCTGTCCTAAAAACTACAAAAAAGTTAAAATGGTTTTGCTTCTATAGCTATGAACACTAATTTTGGGATATCAACTTTTAAAATTTAAAGCACATGAAAAAATTTTTGTTATCCATTGCGCTGTGTTGTGCAGCAACTAACTTTTTTGCGCAAACTACAGAACCTGGAAATCTAATTAACGAAGGAAAGGCAGCACTCGAAGCCAAAAATTACCAGGAAGCATTTACAAAATTCAGTACCTACCTGACACAGACAAACAATCAGGACTCTGTTATCGCTTACAACTGCGGCGTTTGTGCCGATAAAATCAAAAAACCGGAAGAAGCTCTCAAGTATTTTGATATTGCTATTCAAAAGAAATACAATCTGGGAAATGCATATGTAGGTAAAGCCGGTGCATTGAAGGATTTGAAAAAAGACAGTGAGTATCTTGCCACTCTGAAAGAGGGTATAGAAGCAGCTCCGGAAAACAAGACATTGAAAAGACTTCATGCTAATTATTATCTGAACGCCGGTATTAAAGCACAAAAGGCTAATAAACTGGATGATGCTGAGGAAGCTTTCAAACAAGTACTTGCTGACGATGAAAAGAATACCAACGCATTGTACAGCTTGGGTACACTTTCTTATAATAAGGCAGCTTTAGTTCTGAAGAATGCAGCACCATTGGCTAATTCAGATAAAGCTAAGTACGATGCACAGAAGGAAATCGCTGACAAAAACTTCCAGAATGCTAAAACGTATCTGGAACGTGCACTCCCCTTACTCTCGGCAGACAAACCTCGTGAAAAAAGTATGATAGATAATATTAAGAAACTATTGCCGCAAATTGAAGCGCAATTGAAATAATTTATCGAAAAGAAGAAGAAAAAAGCCGTGTTGGAATTCCCCGACACGGCTTTCTTATTTATAGTATGTTATTTATTTCGTTTTCTTCAATACTACTGCTGTACGGGCAGGAATATATAACTTCAACCATTCCTTCTTCTCTTTTTCATAAAGAGGATCAGCAATAGTGAAATGTTTTACAGTGTCATCAGTCAATCCATTACCGCCATAAGCAGGATTATCCGTATTCAATACTACTTCATACGTACCCGGAGAAACCAGGAAGCCATAATCGGTAAATGACTGTTTGGGATTGAAATTGAACACAAAGACATAATCCTTACGCATATATGCCAATACCTGATCGCCGTCATTGTGCCAGATTTCCTGAACAGGTGTTGCCTGGAAAGCTTTCACGCTCTTAATGGTTTTGAGCATATCAGCATCAAAGTCGGCCATATAATGGTAAGTAAGATTCTTGTTATCTACCAAATCCCACTGACGGCGGGCATACTTGCATGACCATCCGTTACCTTCACGTGGAAAATCAATCCATTCGGGATGACCGAATTCGTTGCCCATGAAGTTAAGATAACCACCATTGATAGTACTTGAAGTCAGTAAACGTATCATCTTGTGAAGAGCAATACCACGATTCACTGTGTAGTTTTCATCACCTTTCTGCATGTGCCAGTACATATCGGCATCTATCAGACGGAAGATAATCGTCTTATCGCCCACTAATGCCTGGTCGTGACTTTCTGCATAAGATATGGTCTTTTCATCTTTACGACGATTGGTTACTTCCCAGAACATGCTGGACGGTTTCCAGTCTTCGTCTATTTTTTCTTTGATGGTCTTGATCCAATAATCGGGGATATTCATCGCCATACGGTAGTCGAAACCATAGCCGCCGTCTTCAACTTTAGCTGCAAGACCGGGCATTCCCGATACTTCCTCAGCAATCGTTATTGCTTTGGAATTTACTTCGTGGATAAGTTTGTTGGCAAGTGTCAGGTAGCAAATGGCATTGTCATCCTGATGGCCATTGAAATAGTCTCCATAATTACAGAAGGCTTCACCCAGTCCGTGACTATAATAGAGCATAGATGTTACACCATCGAACCGGAAGCCGTCGAATCCGTATTCCTCAAGCCAGTACTTACAATTAGAAAGAAGAAAATGGATAACTTCATTCTTTCCATAGTCGAAACAAAGTGAGTCCCAAGCCGGATGTTCACGTCGTGCGCCGGGGTAGAAGTATTGATTCGGATCACCGGCAAAATTGCCTAAGCCTTCCACTTCATTCTTTACTGCATGAGAATGAACGATGTCCATAATCACTGCAATACCCAATCCGTGTGCGGTATCGATCAACTCCTTCAATTCTTCCGGAGTACCGAAACGGGAAGAAGCGGCAAAGAAACTGGATACATGGTAACCGAAACTACCGTAGTAGGGATGTTCCTGAATAGCCATGATTTGAATGCAATTGTATCCGGCTTTAGCTATGCGCGGAAGAGTTTTTTCACGGAACTCGTTGTAAGTTCCTACTTTATCTTCCTGTTGCGCCATACCGATATGGCATTCGTAGATAAGCAAAGGATCCGTATTAGGTTTAAATGTACGCTTCTTTACTTTATATGGCTTTTCCGGTGACCAGACCTGCGCACTGAAAATCTTGGTTTGCTCGTCTTGTACTACCCGTGTTGCCCAGGCAGGAATACGTTCTCCACAACCACCTTCCCAATGTACAATGAGTTTGTATAAGTCGCCGTGTCTCATGGCATCTGCCGGAAGTTTGATTTCCCAAACACCATAATCCTTACGTTTCAGACTGTACTTCTTCAGTTCTTTCCATTCATTGAATGTGCCCACAATAAATATTTCTGTGGCGTTGGGTGCCCATTCACGGAAAATCCAGCCGTCAGCAGTACGGTGAAGTCCGAAATATAAATATCCCGAGGCAAAATCAGACAAAGTCTGTTTCCCTTTGTTCGTCAGTTCAGCCTCTTTGTCTAATACATGCTGATGACGGCCTTTGATGGCATCTTCGAAAGGTTCCAGCCAGGGGTCGTTTTTGATCAAATTCAATGTTTCCATAAAGGATGAGTTTTTGATTGATTGGATTATTATGCTTTCACTTTCACAATGACTTTCTTCACACCGTCGGGAGAAATGCCGGGAGCATGTCCGTCTTGAGGGAAGAATATAGCAAACATTCCAGGTTTTACAGTGATATAAGTTTCAGCCAGTCCTTCGAAGAAAGTAATATCTTTCTCTGCATTGTAGGGAGCATCAGCGGGTACGCAATCTTTTCCTGCGGTATAGCCCATTACTTCAGCACCGGAGAGAGGAATCTGAATATCTATAAATTCATTGTGTGTTTCCAGTTTGGCTTGTTCTTTAGCTTTAGGGGTAGTTTGAGCTACGTTTACAACCAGGTCTTTACCTTTCAGTTCGGTTTTGCCAACTTCCATTGCGTTCAAGTCATGTGATTGCAAGAATTCAATAGCTTGGGCGAACAAGGGGTTCAACGATGCATATTTTTCTAAATTTTCTAATCTATCTACTACCATAGCTTTAATGTTTTAAGTTAGTTATATTATTATCAAATTTTATTCAAAGTCGTCAATCGTGTAGTTCAGGAAATCAGCAAAAGGTTTCATTTGCTTGAAGATTTCCGCCGTACGATCCACGCAATCGGATGCCAGAAAAAAGCTGTCCGGTTGATTGCAGTAACAGGTATATTCCTTGCATTTCAGATATTGTACATATTCAAAATCCTTTGGAAACCCTTTGGGAGCTGTTTTCAGGAAATCTTCGCCTATTACCGGGAAGTATTGCTTGAAATCCGGATTTTCAACTATACCGCGAAATTCGTCTATGTTATCATACACTGCCTGTCGCACGGCTTTCAACGTCTTAGGAGGCAGGCAATAGCTACCACCTGCCAACAGACAGTTGCCCGGTTCAATGTGAACATAGTAACCGCAGTGGTCTGATTTCTTACCGCGGGCGTTGATGTATCCGCCCAAATGAGTTTTATACGGGGTCTTGTCCTGCGAAAAGCGCGTATCACGATAAATCCGGTAAGTACAGTCTTTGACTTGAACGCCACGAATACTTTCATCGAAAAGCGAGATACGGGTAATTATAGCCGATAACAGGTTCTCAAATTCCCCACGGGCTTCTTCATATAAGTCCTTGTGAGCATTGAACCATTCGCGGTTATTGTTAGCGGACACTTCTTTCAAGAATTGAAAAATAACAGGGATGTTCATATTGGTATTTTCCTTATTATCTGACAAAATTACGCATAATTTTCCTAACATACTACAAAGAGGGACAAAAAAAGCATCGGCTCTGGTAAACCGATGCTCCTTACACATTTATCAATCAAACAGACGCTTCTGTTTTTGATGTACTTACTTATCACAAGCGGGTACAGTCTCCTTTAATTAATCTTATATCTAATACTATGAAAAACACAATAATATAACACGTCTCCACAGAAAAAGTTCGAAGGGGTATGTGTGTTTTTATCATTTGTTTATATCTTTGTAGAAAAATTATACGAACATATGGAATATAAGTATGATGAGGAAAGTGTGAATGCCTTGATGAAGTGGGCTGAGAACGCACAGTTACCCAAAGAGTTACGACTAAGTGAGGCCGAAAATATTGTGAATCTTAGACAATATGTGGTGGCAAATATAAACGATATCAAAGCGCATTATCCGGATGAGTTTTACAATCCGGCCATTACGCGTCTGTACAGACTGAAGGAAAAACTGGAAGGAGAAAGCACCACGGAGTAACACAGAGTTCCACAGAGCAATCTTTATTCGAAAGAATCCTTATTACTCTGTGGAACTCTGTGTTACTCCGTGGTGAAAATCTTATTATAACTTGATTTTCAATATCTTTCCACCATATCCTTCTACTGAAATTTCCGTAGCCTTATAAGGCAGTAAACTAATACTTTCCGTCTTTCCGGTTAGCAAATCTACTGCCGGATAAATATCCATCTGCGGTATTTGCAGGAAGTCAAAGGCATGAGAAGGCACATTGATAGCTACATCTACTGAAATGTGGTCAAAGTTCACGATAATGAACAATAACTCTTTTCCAGCTTTGCGCAAGAATGTGTATTGTTTATGCTCATTGAAGCGCCAGCCATTTGCGTTGGCATACATCAGATCGAAGAATTCTCCTTCAGTGATTGCTTTTTCTTTGTTGCAAAGCGTCAGGATGCGTTGGTAGATACTATAGATGTGTTTTTGGTCTTCCGTCAGCATCTTGCCATCGAACTTCCCACCATTCCGCCAGCGACGAATGGTATCTACGCTCCAATAATCAAAAATAGTGGTACGCCCGTCTCTGCCACTGAAACCTTCGCTATCCATGCCCAGTTCACCGAATTCCTGCCCGAAATAAATCATCATCGGATTGGTATTCATACAAGCTGAAACAATCAGTCCCGGAATGGCTTTACGCGGATTGCCGGCGAAGAAATCAGAAGCAATGCGCTGTTCGTCATGGTTCTCCAGGAAATTCAGCATCCGTTTCTCGATGCCACCCAGACTTTGCCAGGAACGGGTAATGGCCGTAGCCGAATCATAGCCGCAAATCACATTGCGAAGTGTATCATAAAGACCTACTTTGTCATATAGATAATCAAATTTTCCGCGGAATATGTAATTCTGATATTCTGCCGGATTATAAACCTCTGCAATGAATAACAAATCAGGATACTTCTCTTTCACTTGTGGAATCACCCATTCCCAGAACTCAACCGGAACCATTTCCGCCATATCACAACGAAAACCGTCAATATTCTTGTCTGCCCAGAAAAGAAGGATATCCAGCATCTTTGTCCAGGTGTCCGGAGTGGGATTGAAGTGACAGGTTCCACCATTCTGATAGTCCACTCCATAATTCAGTTTCACGGTTTCGTACCAGTCGGTGATATTGGGATAAGCATCGAAACGATTGTTCCCCGTAGCCTTGGCAGGACATTCTTTATAAGGTTCAGCAGCCGATCCTTTCATATCGAACTGACCGTGCAATTCGGATTGAGGGATATAGTAAAAATTATTATATGGGCTGAAAGCGTAATTAGGATCATCATTTGCACCCAACTGTGAAGTTCCGTCAGGTTGTGCATCCGAATGATATTGGCGGGCAACGTGATTCGGAACAAAATCGATAATGACTTTCAGACCGCTACGATGAGTACGTTGTACCAGATTTTCAAATTCCTTCATACGTTCCTGTACATCGTTTGCCAAGTCCGGGTCCACGTCATAATAATCTTTGATGGCATAAGGAGAGCCTGCTTTTCCCTTAACAATAGCCGGATGATCGGGACGTATGTTGTAACGGCGATAATCCGTTTGCGTGGCATGCTCTATGATGCCGGTATACCAAATATGGGTGGCTCCCAATTTCTTTATTTCATTGAGCGCTTTGGCAGTAAAGTCCGCCATTTTACCGCATCCGTTTTCCGTTATGTTTCCGTTATTGATGCAGTGATTATGATTGTTACCAAACAAGCGCGTAAACACTTGATAGATAATCATTTTTTCATCTTTCCCCATTCTATTTTTATTTTATGATTTGATAATTACTTTCATCTTTCCAGATGGTTCCCTGATCCGCTTTCAACTGATCCAGAAGAGTGTTAGCGGCATTGTATCCCTGCATAAATATTTCTTCTGCTTTTTCCAGTTCGGTATTGCTGTATCCATCCAGGTTATACGGTTCTATTAATAAATCCGCTTTTTCCCGTTCGGGGAACGTATTGGCACGGAACATGAAGTGGTAGGAACGCATGGCAATACTTACAATATTCATCTTATATTTGTTCGCCAGTAGCGGACTAACATTTACTGCCACCACTTTGCTACAAACACGCCGGATGGTAGATACAGGTAAGTTCATAAACACTCCACCATCTACATAATGCGTTCCTTCTATTTTTACAGGAGAGAAAAGGACAGGCATACAACAGGAAGCCGCCACACGTTCGGCAATATTCCCTTTGTGAAAATGCACCACACGTCCGTGATCGAGGTCGGTTGCAGTGATGATGAGAGGTATTTGCAATTCTTCTATCGTTTTTGCTTTCAGATTGGTTTTCAGGAAATCAATAAATTCGCCTAACTCGAACAATCCCACTTTGGGTATGACTAATTTGGTCAGATCCTGGAACTTATGCCCGGAAAAGTAATCCAGCACTTTATGCGGTTCGTTGCCGTCTGCATAAAACACGCCTGCCAAAGCCCCTGCGCTTACTCCCGAAAGGATATTAGGTTTGATGTCATGTTCCAACAATGACTGCATCACGCCCAGATGCGCAAAACCCTTGATAAAACCACCGCTCAAAGCATATCCTATAGGATATTTGTTCGTAAACCAATTATTTGATGTTGCCTCCATGTAAAAAATCTACCATATATTTGTTCGCCACGAAATTAGTGATTTTATCGTAGGTTGAAAGTAAAAAGGGAGAAAAATGTGCTAAGTATAGAGAAAAAGCAACGCCTGCCCCCAATTTATACAATCGAAGACAGGCGTCAGTGGGAATCGGGAAAATATTTAATCAAAAGCCGAAATCATCTACCTGAATTTCTTCCTGATGATTATCGGTGAAGGGTTTAGCCTCTTGCTGTACGGCATTTCCTTCGATATATACGGCGCGGAAGGGGCGAGCAGGGCAGACGTATTCACAACCGCCACAACCTACACAAATTTCCGTATCTATATGAGGAATTGTCAATCCGTCCTTGAAAGGAATCATCGACAGAGCTTGCGTAGGACAATGTTCCGAACAAGCCCCACAACTGGTTCCATCACGGTAGACGATGCAGTTCTCCTCGATGAAGACAACTTTACCCATCTGTGTCAGGTGTTTCTGCTCTTTCGTCAGTGGCAGGATAGCTCCATTCGGACAAACATCCCCGCATACGGTACAATCGAAATTACAGAAACCCTTTTCAAAGAAAACGGTCGGCTGCATCATTCCTCCTAAACCATACTCCATAAAAGCAGGTTTCAGTACATGCGAGGGGCATTTGCTGACACACAGGTGGCACGAGGTGCAATGTGCCTGAAAATGTTCCTGACTGATAGATCCCGGCGGTGTTATAGGCGTCTGACGTTTATCACTTTTCATTCCGGCTGCTGCAGCCGCTACATTCTGGGCTTGTGCCATTACTTTGGGAGTTGCGGCGGCAGTTGTCAGCCCGGCAAGTAAAAAACGGCGTTTGGAAGCGTCAGTCACCTGTTTCTCTGTTTTGAGGGGAGTGGTATAACTAAGTGCGTTCTGGCGACATTCACCCAGACAATCGAAACAATCTACGCAACGACTGTAGTCAATAGTCTGTTCCGGACTATTAATACATGAGGCTTTGCATTTAGTGGCACACAGTCCGCAATGATTGCATTTTTCTGTATCGATACGTACTTTAAACAGTGAGAAGCGACTTAGAAAGCCAAGCAGCGTACCTACCGGGCATATTGTGTTGCACCAGGTACGTCCGTATTTCCATGCCAGAAAGCCAACCACCAAGAACGTCAACAGTCCGATAATAAAGGACGAGATACTCAAAAGAGAAGCGTCCACCTGATAGAAAGTATAGTTATTGAAACTTGAAAATATGCTTTCCAGCAAATTGTTCCCTAACATATACACAGGTTTAAACACATTGACCGTCATACGCCCGAAAGCGCTGTAAGGATCGAGCAGACCTAAAATAACCGTAAATCCGAAAAGAAAAGCTATCGCTGTTACACCCAATACTCCCCAGCGCAGTATATTCTTGGCAGGCGAGTAGCGGAAACGTTTCTTTTTCTTTGCCGTTTTTTTAGAAATCCAGGTCACTATATCCTGAAAGATACCCATCGGGCAAATTGTAGAGCAATAGATACGTCCCAATAACAAGGTAATCAGTATCAGCACTGCCAGGATAATAAAACTGAGTGACATCAATGCCGGTACAAACTGTATATGCGCCAGTCTGTGGAAACTATTTGGCAATATTTCCGCAAAATCCAGAAAATAAAAGGTTATCAGCCCGAAGATAACAACGGACAATATAATACGTGCTTTTCTCAACATAAGTGTGTATACTTTATATCGCTTGAATTAAAGCCTGATACGCTTCACATTCAGCTTATCCAAATCCATCGTTCCAATCTTCAATGCCTGCCCGTTAGCAAGGTGAGCAACGCTTTCAAGCGGCATTTCGCGAACTTGGTTAAAGAATTTGGTGGCAGCCGTATCTACGGCCACGATATCCTGTGAAATAAATAATCCTTTGGTCAATACCACATCCGAAGCAGAACGTCCACGCGGACCATTCGTTTTCAAAACGCGATAGGCATCCACCACATTCAGCACTGCTTTCTTATCCATTGTGCAGATATCGGCAATACATTGCTGTAAGTCGTTGGAATGGAAGAAACCGCGATCCCAGACAATACCCATGTGGTTCTTCATGGAAATCGTCAGGTTGGCGCCGCCATGGTTTTTCAGGATGGGCACATTGATCCATACATCACTGTTCAGAATAGCTTCGTGTACCTTGGCACTTTTCATACGTACGCCTTTGGGCAATGAGACTGGTTTGTAGTAGCTTTCCAGATGAGCCGGCATAACTTTGGCACCCGCAGCTTTGGCAGCTTCTTCAATGCCGCTATTCTTGTAGCACTTCTGCCAGTCATCACAAGTATGATCAAAAACCGTAACTTCCTTGGCACCTGCGGCAAGACATTGCTTCACAATTTCCGCAACCAGTTTCGGATTCGTATTACCGGCCAGTTCGGGTACTTTATCCCAACCAATATTCGGTTTAACCACTACCTTTTGTCCCGGTTTGATAAATTGTTTCATGCCACCCATTTCTGTAATAGCACGCCTGAACATCGCTTCCGGTTCTCCACCCATCACAGCTACCAGATCCACCTTACCGCCGCCAGCATTTGTCAGCTTTTGCGCCAGTATGTCCATTGCTTCGGAACGTTGCACGGTCATCACCGCACCCGTTACCGCCAGAGTCTTTAAGAAATCCCTTCTATCCATAGGCCCTTCAGATTATTAATCTATTAATTATCAATTGTTCATAGTATCCACGGGAACTTAAAACATGTCTCGTCAAACAAGGCATAATCTGCCGTACCATTGACTGCGAATGTTTTTATCAGACGTGCCTCTTTCAGTAATTCGCACGCCAGACGAATGGTAGAGCCTGTCTTAATACGGTCATCTACCAATAAGATGCTTTTATCTTTAAAATCAAAGTCAACCGGAGCGAGCAACTGGGGTGCATCGTACTTTGGATGCTGGTATTCATCCCGCAAATTGATACGTAGCAGATGCACTTCTTTTTGCAATCGCTGGTTGATGATACCTGCCGGAACGATACCGCCATTAGCAATAGCCACGATCATATCAAAATCATCGTGGAATTCAATTGTGCGGAAGCGTTCCAGCACTTCTTCCATTGTTTTTGCCATATTGTTATGGGAGATAGTCTATTATTAAAGTTTGGAAATAGCTTTCAGCAGAGCGTAACCACCGAACCATTGGATCAGCATACCCGGAATACCGATACGGAAATCTTGTACGGCCAGGAAGAAGTTACCACATATAGCCCATTCAAAAGCAGTGCCTATCACTTGGTAAGCAAGAATCACACCAAGCAATGCAACTAAGGATATCTTCTTTGTATATCGTGCGGCAAATGCAGCGGCTCCTGCAAGCAAACCGGATTTTATCAGCAACACAGGCAATGCAGCGGCAGCGGGCATACCAAACAGTAAATGATTAATCACCGGAGAAAGTAAAGCTGTAAGCAGTCCTACACGGAAACCGAATTTATAGGCGGCAATCAGTGTAAAGAAATAGATAGGCAGCAAAGTCGGTCCGCCCATGGGAACCAGATGGCAAAGCTGCGGCAATGCTATATTTCCTGCAACAAATAAGAATGCAAACAAATAGGTCTTCACGTTACTGAACGACAAAGAGTAGAGTTTAGCAGATGTTTCCATTATTCAATGATTAGATTTTAATTTGTTATTATTATGTTTCTTCGAGATACAAAAGTAGGGGATGAGTGCTCATTTTGTTTGAAGATTTGTCTCAATCCTTACAGGTTTTGTATCGCTACATTTATATTAAGACTCTTTCGGACGGAAAAGGTTTAAATCTTCACCAATTCATATTGCATATTGCCCAATCCGATTTTTTCCGCATGGCGCAATCCAGCCAACCAGTCTGTATCCGGGTGCATCATGTGGAACTTGTCATGGCCGCACAAATCATCGTGCTCATGCCCAGCAGAAAGACGGTTACCCGTGTGTAGTATAGGAGCCTGGATCACCATATCAGCGCATGCTTTATCCAGAGCCACCGGGTCTGTAGAAGCCAGAATACCGAGGTCGGGTACAATGGCGGCGTCATTATGATTCCAACAGTCACATTCCGGAGATACGTTCATTATAAAACTGATGTGGAAGTTGGGCTTATCTTTCACTACGGCCAGTGAATATTCGGCAATCTTATAGTTTAAGCGTTCGGACGTATCTTCATCGCCCATAATGGCGCCGTCATACTGGCACAAGGCGACACACTGTCCGCAACCTACGCATTTAGCGTAATCTATTTCTGCTTTGCGTCCTGCATTCAGGTGTACGGCGTCGTGTGCACAGTGCTTCACGCAGATATTGCAGCCGATGCAACTTTCCGTATCTATTTTGGGTTGAGAGGCCGAATGTAGTTCCAGTTTTCCGGCTACGCTGGCACAGCCCATGCCCAAATTCTTTAAAGCTCCGCCAAAGCCGGCTTGTTCGTGTCCCTTAAAGTGATTCATGCTGATGATAATATCCGCATCGGCTATGGCAGTACCAATCTTGGGGGCGGCACAGTACTCACCGTTCAAGGGAATTTCCCGGCAATCCGTACCTTTCAATCCATCTCCGATGATGACCTGGCATTGGGCGGATATAGGATTATAACCGTTTTCCATTGCACTTTGCAGGTGATCGACGGCATTGGCACGACGGCCTGAATATAGTGTGTTACAGTCCGTCAAGAAAGGTTTTGCACCATTGTTGCGCAATAGGTTTGCCATGCGAGCCGCGTAGTTCGGCCGAAGATAAGCAAGGTTTCCCGGCTCACCGAAGTGAATCTTGATAGCGACAAAACTGTCTTTTAAGGGTAGCTGTTCAATACCTGCCCGCTTTACCAGACGCTCCATCTTATCCAGAAGATTGGAAGTAGGAGAGGTACGCAGGTCTGTGTAGTAGACTTTTGATGTTTCCATATTACCTATTTATAGTTATAATATGTGCAAAAATAAGAGATATTATCCATATAAATAGGTATGGAAACAAAAAAAGTAGCGAAGTTCTTTCGCTACTTTAATTTGGCATTATCCTAACGGATCATCCTCTATGCCACCGTCACCTCCTTGGTTGCCGCCGCTACCGTTACCACCGGAACTACTTCCGTCCGTATAATCTGTATCGATGGGAATGGCGCGGGTTACGCTCATTTCTCCCAAAGTACGTTGGAAAATCTTCCCCGGAGTGAATACAATACGCTTACGTACTATATTGCTTGCCGTAACACCTTCTGCGGTATCCGCGCTTTTGGCCTTAATGGTGGGGCGAAAGATGCCGAACTCTCCCAATTGAACACTTTTTCCGTCATCAATATCCTCCGCCATCATATCAACCAGACCGCTGACTACCAAATCTACCACTTTTCGATGGACTCCGCAAAGTCGACTGACCTTTGCACACGTTTTACTAAAACTCATTTGTCCCGAACGTACAGATTTTGCTACATACTTCTCAGTCTTTGTGTCGTCAAAGCCAAACACTCTCTTGGTCACTACATACTCTAAAGCCATAATAATTAAAGTTTAATAGGTTAAAAAAATAAGGTTTACTGTTGTCATTTGTTTCAGATGACTTTGCAAAGGTACTATACGGTACAAGGGAGATTGTCCCCTTTGAGTACCTTTAAACAGGTAATTCTGATAAAAATCTTAAGACATATTCCTATTTAATTAAAATTCAATGTTTTAGAAATGATGATTTTATTAATCTATACTGAATTTACCAGATGTTTTTGTGAATTCTCTCTTCTACCCGAATATCTTTCTGCTTGCATATATGTGCATTTTCAGCTGCATAACCGATAGCAAGGAAACAGGTGAATTCATATCCAACGGGAGCATTAACGAGATGTTTCACGTACTCCGGTTCATTGCCAATGGGAATACGGAAAGCACATGCCAGTCCTTCTGCAGTTGCGGCTAACAGAATGTTCTCTACAGCTGCCCAAGCCGAAGCGAAATAGTTCAAAGAACTTTGGTCTGCTGGCTTGCATAAAGGATAATCCTTCTGTTTGAAAAACGGCAGGATAAGGCAATTGCTTTGGATTAGCATACGTTGTTGTTTGGGCAATGCATCGGTAAACATGGCATGTTCGTCCTTGTCCATGATGCTTGCGGTGGCTTCAAGCCCAGTTTGTTGGATGTTTTTGGTATTTTCTGCCACAGGTGCTATCAATCGGGTGATGTTTTCCTGCCCTCTTACAACAATAAACTCAAACTGCCGCAAATGGTCGTTGGTCGGAGCTTTAAATGCAGCAGACAATACCTTTACCAACACTTCATCCGTTACTTCCTTATTGGAAAAGTCGCGGATGGTTCTCCTTTTCTCTAATACTTGATAGAAATCCATAACAATACATTTTAATAGTTATACTTGTTGTTTTCGGCAGCAAAGTTATGCCGCTTTCTTGTTGTATATTTGTGGTATTGTTTCGTAGAATTGTCGTATATTTGCATTAAACTATTTTGCATACAATTATGGAAGATATGATTACTCCCTATGAGCTGCCCGAAGTAGAGAACCACTCATTCTTTTTTATAGACCAACGAATTGAGGCTCATATAGAAGCCAAACTGCATCAGCATGATGCATGGGAGCTATATTATGTGTTACATGGACATGGCATCCGAATGGCAGGTGATACGTTACAACCTTTTTCGGCAGGTGATGTAGCATTGATACCACCATCTATGCATCATTACTGGGAATATACACCTTCATCGACAGACACTGACGGGTGTATTCATTACCTGATGGTTGCTTTCAGTCATACCTTTGTACTGAAATGCATAGAAGTGTTTCCCGAATTGAGAAACCGTTTGGCAGGTCTTACATTTCCTGTTAATGCGTTAAAGTTTGGCTTGGAAAGTTCTCGAATCATTCGCAAAATATTATTGGAGATGAACGATATGGACGAATTGGAACGATTGTGCGAGATGTTTCGCTTGCTACCTGTCATATTCACTTCATCCGATCATACTTTTGCAGGTAAACCTATGAATATAGATCGGGATGTGAGACGTATGCAGCAGATTTGCACCTATGTGATGGCCCATTATGTCCATGCTATCTCTTTAGACGATATTGCCGCAGAAGTAGGCATGAACCGTTCTGCATTTTGCTCATACTTCAAACGATGCAAGGGAATGACATTCTCACAATTTGTGACCCAGTATCGCCTGAATACGGCTTGCGAGCTCCTAAAACACTCACAAAAACAAGTGTCGGAAATCTGTTTTGCAGTAGGATTTAATGATGTACCACATTTTAATCGGATTTTTAAAAACTTGAAGGGGGTAACACCACAAGAATATAGAAAAAAGTTTTGACTAACGGACATATTCGGACAAAGCAGAGTGAATTACTTGGAATAGTGTTCATTAATGAAAACAAATATACTACCTTTGTATGGTTAAGTAAATACTAGTACTCACCAGATATTGAAGAATCAGATGAATAGCAATTATAAAGTTGGGGATTTAATTTATGATGCGAATATTTATGATGGAATGAATACCCATATAAATGATTTGCTATTTTACAAGCGATGGCTGCCTAAAAACAAGGATGCCTGTATACTTGAACTTTGTTGCGGTACAGGCAGACTTACTATTCCGATAGCACAGGAAGGATATGATATCAGCGGGGTAGAGTAGAACATGAAAAAGAACCAATAGAAATTGCTGAATATACCACCAAAGATGGGAGAGAAGTATTGATAAAACAGATCATGCGATACGAGAGCAAAACTCAGATAAATCGCATAGAATGGCACTATTTCATTAATGGTGAGTTTGATTCGGTTCAGAATTTGGATATGAGGCTATTCTTTCCTCAAGAGTTAGATTCATACCTGGAATGGAACGGTTTTAAAATTCTTCATAAGTTTGGCAGTTTTGAAGAAGAAGCATTTTGTGATCATTCGGAAAAACAGATATTTGTTTGCCAATGAGCTATTGCTGACTGATGGAGGTATTCTCATCTTTGATGTTTTCTCGGAAGGGATTATTGATGACAGACAGGAAAGCCGGGGTTGGGAATATGCCCCTTGCGGTGGGTTCTGGAATGAAAGTGAATATTTACTTCTAAGCCAGACATTCCATTATCCGGAGAACAAAGTTTTTGCATATCAATATAACCTGATACTTGAAGACACAGCCAAACATTTCATCATTTGGGAAAGGTATTATTCGGAGGAAGAAATAACAAGTATATTGAAAAAGGTAGGATTCCGTAAAATATCTATTTATAAAGAACTACTCGGCAAGAATGATTTTACATCGAGTAGTGAATTTTTTATAGTAGCAGAAAAGTGAGTAGCGAAAGAACTTCACTACTCACTTTTTCACTCTGACAAGGAGATTTATCCTAATGGATTTTCATCCAAACCGCCGTCACCACCTTGGTTGCCACCGCCTTGATTTCCGCCACTGCCGTTACCACCGGAACTGCTTCCGTCCGTATAATCCGTATCAACGGGAATAGAACGTGTCACGCTCATTTCTCCCAAAGTACGTTGGAAAATCTTTCCCGGAGTAAATACAATACGCTTGCGCACTATATTACTTGCCGTTACACCTTCCGCTGTATCCGCACTTTTGGCCTTAATGGTGGGGCGGAAGATGCCGAATTCTCCTAATTGAACACTCTTTCCGTCATCAATATCCTCCGCCATCATATCAACCAGACCGCTGACTACTAAATCTACTACCTTTCGGTGGATTCCGCAAAGTCGACTAACCTTTGCACACGTTTTACTAAAACTCATCTGTCCCGAACGTACAGATTTCGCTACATACTTCTCTGTCTTTGTGTCGTCAAAGCCAAACACTCTTTTGGTCACTACATACTCTAAAGCCATAATAGTTAAAGTTTAATTGGTTAAAAAAATAGGGTTTACTTGCCATCATTTATTTCTGATGACATTGCAAAGATAGGATGTAGTGCGGGAAGTATTGTACTCTTTTGATGCCTTGGAGTGGGTTTTTCTGAGAAAAGTTGTAAATGGATGATTTAAAGCGCTTTGTGAAAATCGATAGAACTTGCTCTTTCTTATAACTTTTAAAGATAAGAGCAAGATTCTTTTCTTTGTTATCAATTGATTCCAAAACTACACTTAAATCATAAGCTTTTTCAGAAAGTAGAAATATTCTGCGGCTTTTGTCATGCCATTTTAAGAATTACACTTTCAATATATAATGGCTTATTCTCCCAAGCGGAAATCGCTAACATTATCGTGAGACAAAGAAATTTCTTCAAAACGACTTGTACAGCTGCCTTTTTGAGGACATTGGCTGCTGATGCCCAAATAGATGTTCTTTGGATAATAATTCTTGTATAGACGAACCATGTTCCATCTTTTCTTGTCGATGGAATAATAGCTGGCAATGGTTTTTGTATCAGATGAAATCTTCAGGTAAACAGATGAAACATCTAATTTATCATGATTATTATCATCGGATGTTCCTTGTGTTCTTACTGTAACAATACGGTGGTTACCGTATTCATCCTGTTCAAATGCCAGTTTCTGCCAAAGTGAATCACAAGAATATACAAAAAGGTCGGCTGCATTATACAATCCCTCTGTTGTAAACTCTGGAGTAACCTTGGCTATTAACGTAAAAGGTTTCGTGTTCTCAACGGGGACAAGCAGAATAGGAAGCGTTGTATTTGACAGTTTTCCATTCGGGTCACTGAAGAAATCCAGTCCTTCGGCACAATGGAATTCCAATGCGCCATCATCAAGCTGTTTCACGCAATTTTCAGCTCCATTGATGGCATTAGTGAAAGTGATGTTTCCCGCACTGATTTTGCAATCTGTAACTTTGTTCATAACTGTTTCGTTCATTGTTTGTTGAGACTCATCTTGCTTGGCAGAATTGTTAGATTGGCAAGAAGCCAATATGATGCTTCCTGCAAGAATTACTTGACAAATAGTATTACTTTTCATTGCTTAATAGATTATGAATGATTAATTTTTTGCAAAAATAGTCTGTTTCGGCCATTCACACAATGGTGAAAAATAACCAAATTCATAACGGGACAATAAACTGGTTTGGGAAAGCATCACGAATTAGTGATATACAGCACATCGATCATTCTGATTACACGAAAAGTCCGGTTGGTTGAGGAACAATTAGCTTATGGGGATGTTTTTAATCTTATACTATAGAATTAATTCTATAAGTATCCTGAAGTTTTTTAGCTCTAAGGAAAAGTATAATAATATTATAACATTTTACAGCATTATGAATTTAGACGAAGTCCTCCATTATCGTCGCTCTGTGCGAGCGTATGATAGAACAAAACTGATAGATCCGGAAAGAATAAAACATTGTCTGGAATTGGCAACATTAGCTCCCAACAGCTCGGATATGCAGTTGTGGGAGTTCTATCATATCACTCAGCCCGAATTGCTGGCAAAGGTTTCAAGAGCTTGTCTCGATCAGAAAGCCACTTCTACAGCTTCACAAATAGTTGTTTTCGTGGTGCGGCGTGATTGGTACAGGAAACATGCGCGGTTTGTGCTTGATTTTGAACGGGAGAATATCCGGCGTTACAGTCCGAAAGAGCGTCAGACCAAACGCATCAAAGACCGGGAATTATACTATGGCAAATTGATGCCGTTTGTTTATGCCCGTTTCTTTGGAGTTTTGGGATTATTCAGAAAACTACTGGTTAACATCATCAGCATTTTCCGCCCGATGATGCTCGAAGTCTCCGAAAATGATATGCGCGTGACTGCCCATAAATCTTGTGCACTTGCTGCCCAAACGTTTATGATTGCTATGGCAAACGAAGGATATGACACTTGTCCGCTGGAAGGTTTAGATAGCCGTCGGCTAAAAAGGATACTGAAATTGCCTCGTGGTGCTGAAATAAATATGGTTATCCCCTGTGGAATACGGGACGGAAATAAAGGAATCTGGGGGGAACGGTGCAGAGTACCGTTTGATGAAGTTTATCGTAGAATTTAAAGTCGTTTTTTGATTATCAGTTCATGCTATATGTCAGGTATTGTGAAAATGTAAAGTTCGTTTGTGCTAAGTGAAATAAAATATACCACAGTCTTAAATATAGACAAATTATAGGCGTTTTTCTGCCTTGTTCAGCTTCCTGTTATTCGTTTTTTAAGAATAACGGGAATGTTTTTTAAGAACGTGATCAACGTTTATTAAAAACGTAAAAAGCCTCTTTTAGGCCTAAGTTTGATAAATATCAACAAAAAAGGCGGTGATTCTTATGAAGAATTACCGCCTTTTCTATTTATTGTCTATTATTATTCCGGGAATGGATCACCCAGATTCTCTATTATCAGCCCGTATTGCTTGGGAGAGAGCCAGCGATGATTATAAGGCTGATAGCCCGTTTCAACTAAAGCAGTCGCCAGATTTGTACACCTTTTAATGCTTCGTTGTAAAGATCTTACCGCATTTTTCGGAGTGGAACAACCGGGGAAATACATACCGGCCAATTCGGAGAAAGAAAGAATCAGTTTTGCCATTTGCTAAGGTTTTAGGTTTAATATTAAAATTCAGTTTTTTAAAGCTCTACAAAGATACTACATCAGAAAGGCGAAGTCAAGTATTTGGGTTGGTTTTTCCGACTTTTCTTTTTTCTTTTTTTTATTCTTCTCATTTTTCTAAGATAACATCTTGTATATTCGTTTTTTTTATAAATTTGCCCAACTTATAACATAACAAAAAACAATATGCGACACTCTTGTATTTCCTTTCTCAGCATCTCTCTTTTTCTTCTCACGGCTTGTTCCGGAGAAAAAGGTTCACATGAACAGGTTTCTACAGTCAGTATTGATAAAGGCGTCGAACACTTTGATGCGGACTACACTTTGGCACAATATCAATCTCTTTTCAAAAATCCGAAAACGATCCGGCTGGAAACGAATGATAAATGCCTGTTGAGTGCTAATGCGTACCTGCTTAATGTGACTCCAAAGTACATAGTTATCGGAGATAAGACGAGTTTTTATTTCTTTAATGCCGAAAACGGTTCTTTTCTTTCTGTGATGGACAGGAAGGGAAATGGACCTGAAGAATATGCCGACATCTTTTCCCGCTTTTTTGATGAAGAAAAAGAGTTGATTTATGTTGCTACTCCTAATAAGACTAAATTATATAAGCCGGACGGGACTTTCGTCAGCGAATACCCCAAAGATAGTATATCCAACTTTATAGGTGTGTCCAACGGATATTGGGGAACCTACAAAAGAGAATATCAGAAATCGCACTTAGTAGCCTTCTTTGATAAGGACTGGAACATGAAACAATCTTTCTTTCCTTTCGATGCTGAATCGGTAATGGGCTTTTCAGGTGGCTACATTGTGCCCAGATTCAGAGACGGAAACGACCAAGTGTGTATCGTCATTAATGATACGTTGTATGCCAGCAGAAAGGAAAAACTCATTCCCGCTGTAGCCATTAATCAGGGCAAACTAAAGATGCCGACAGATTTGAATGGTGATCTTGAAGGTATGCTTACGGAAGGGAAATATTGTATCAAGGCGGAAAATGCTTTATTGGTGAATGACCTGTTGTTTTATGATTTCTTCTGGAATGAGAGCAGGCATTATACACTATGGGATACAAATAGCGGGGAATTGCTGACTCATTCGGAAAAAGGATATGCCATGCCTTATAATGAGAAAGCAATTGTAAATACTCCCGTTTCCCTTATCCAGAACAACAAGGCATATACATTGCTTTCTATTGATAAATTGGCTCAATATGGTTTAGCTAATGAGGAGGATGACTCAAATCCTACATTGCTCTGTGTGGATTTAGGGAACTGAAATATAGTGTCCTGCAAGCCCAACCAATGTTCCCAATAATATGGCATTGAATGCTATTATTGGCAAAGATTTTTTATCCGAATGTCCTACCTGAATAAGCATCGGGATAGTTAGTGCCAAGCCTACAACGCCTCCTTCCAGCCACTAGGGAATATGAGGTATGTCTACATTGAGAATAATAATTGAAACGAAAAAGTAATGGAAAAACGCCGAAACGGTGGAGTAGCGGGGAAGTTTCTGCATAATCATAGGAATGATGTCTATGACTCCGGCAACTAATCCGATAATTGCCGAGAAAAGTAATTTGTCCATGTCAGATATTATTTAGTTAATGATGAAAAATCATCTGTTTTAAGCAAATTGAAAAGATATTCTTTGGCTTGCTGTTTAGAAGAGTGTCTGAGTAAGTTTGAATACAGGGCTGTTGCGGCATCAATGTTTTCCATGGCAGACTTCGATGTGGAGATTCTCTCCGGTATCAATGATGATGAGTAAGGCAGGGCAGGATCGATACGGTGTTGGCTGAGGGCATAATTTACCCGGTTCATACAGTTACATTTCTTGCCTCCTGCATGTTCGCAATATTCTGACAAGAAAGTACTCATTACTTTTCTGGAGCGTGACAGCCGTTGCCTGAAGTTGTCAGCCGACAATCCTGTAATCTCACTTCCCAGTCTGCTGTCTACATCAAACATGGTTCCCAAAATGAAGATTAACCGGTCGAATGGATTTAAGCATTGAAGCAAAACGTTGGTGCATGACAGTTTTAGCTCTTCCGAGAAAATCTTTTTCTCAGCCGGATTCGTTTGGTCAACTGAAGAGGCGACATATCTGTCTATATCACTCCCGAAGATTTCAAAAGACAAAGGATGATTTACGAAGTCTTTATTCTTCTCATTGATTAACATAAAAAAATGCAGAGACTATTCTTTTTATCGGATAATCTCTGCAATACCAGATATATGCTTTATACTCTGTAGATTTTTATAGTATGATTATAACAGAGTGATTTTCTATTCTATAACATAGCTGTAATTTGCTTCTCCAGTGCTTGTTTGATGAAAGCATTGATAGAGATACCTGCACGCTGTGCCAGCATTGCGATATGGCTATGTATCTCAGGAGTCAGACGAACATTTAATGATCCTGAATAGCTTTTGTGCGGTTGTACTCCTTCTTCTTCACAATAAGCCAGATAATCATCGACTGCTTCATGAAATGCTTCTGTCAGTTCTTGAACACTCTGTCCTTCGAAATTAACCATTCCATTTATTCCTTCTATTTTACCGAAAAAAACGCTGTCTTCTTCACTGAAGTTGACAGACCCAATGAAACCTTTGTACCTTAATGTATTCATAATAATACTCCTTTCTTCATTTTATAAAACCTGCATCCATCAAATCATTTAATACTTGTTTCATTGCATACCCTTTGATTAGGTTGCCGGGATGAGGTTTGTGAATCATTATAGGGCGTTTGTCTCCATTCTTAAAGATAACTCTTGAACCGGAAGTTTTACCTTTATTCGATTTTTCATAACCAAATATCGACAACAAGCGTTCCATTTCTTCAAATGTAACTACAAAATAGTTACAATCCAATAATAGAGGGTATAAAGTATGTCAAAAGGAGATACATCCGTAATATTGGTTATATATTCCGTAATTTATATACCTGCATACTGGATAATACTCCGTAATTTTGTATCATTGCAATATGCTTCCCGAATCGAAGCGTTTGCTACGGAAAAGTAATCTATGTTTGAACTAAATAATATATCGTATGAAAAGACTTACATTCTTTATGGTAGCGATTATGGCGTTATGTTTGACGGCAATCGCACAGAAACAAAGTTCTAAGACATTGGTTGCCTATTTCTCGGCAACAAGAACAACAGAAAAAGCAGCCAAGGTAGTTGCTGAAGTCACAGGTGGCACTCTCTACGAAATACAGCCTGCGAAGAAGTACACCTCTGCCGATCTGGATTGGCATGACAAGTCCTCACGCAGCAGTGTGGAGATGGCGGATGCCAAATCACGTCCTACTTTAAGCTCCAAAGCGGCGAACCTGGCGGACTATGATACTGTTTATATTGGTTTTCCCATCTGGTGGAATTTAGCTCCGAGAATCATTAATACTTTTATAGAAAGTGGTGATTTTTCTGGTAAGACAGTGATTCTGTTTGCCACATCGGGCGGAAGCAGCATCTCCAATTCCGAAAAAGAGTTGCAGAAGACTTATTCTAACCTAAAGTGGCAGAAAGGCAAACTGCTGAACGGTGCAACCAAAGAAGACATTAAACAATGGACTAAAAAATAAATTAGTATGAGAAAGAATTATGGAGCAAAACCCTTTTCTTATCCGCAACCGGTGTTTATCATCGCTGCTTATGATGAAAATGGACTCCCAAACGCTATGAATGCGGCTTGGGGCGGTATCAGTGAAATGAAAGAGATCAGTATTTGCATCAGTGAAGGACACAAGACCACTGCGAATATCCTGAAACGCAAAGCATTTACAGTAAGTATGGCGGAAGTGGGGCAAGTTGTTGCCTGCGATTACGTAGGTATCGTTTCCGGCAATAAGGTAACGGACAAATTCGCCCGTGCAGGCTTCCATGCCACCCGTTCGGAGTTCGTGGATGCCCCGCTGATTGACGAACTGTCCGTAGCAGTGGAGTGTAAACTGAAAGATTATAATCCCGAAACCTGCATCTTGCGTGGAGAGATCGTAAATGTAAGTGTAGACGAGCGTGTACTTGATGAAAACGGAAAAGTAGATGCTTCCAAAGTAGCTTCCATCATCTTCGATCCGTTTAACAACGACTATCTGAAGGTGGGCGAAAAGGTGGGTAAAGCTTTTTCGGATGGTAAGGCATTGAAGTGATTCTAAAATCAGGTTTTCACAAAAAAATATTCCTCAAAGTATAGCTTAAATACTTTGAGGAATACAGATCAATGATACATTGTGATAGTTCTGTTAAACTACTTCATTGTCAATTTGTTTAATCACCCTGCAAGGATTTCCTACGGCTACGCAGTTGTCAGGAATAGAGTGGGTTACTATACTGCCGGCACCTATGACACTGTTTTTCCCAATTGTCACTCCCGGTAGAAGTATCGCACCACCACCAATCCACGCTCCATCATTTATTCTCACGGGGAGTGCATAGGTTTTGCAAATACCTTCTCCTGCTTCCCAATCCGCCACGACTCTTTCTTGCAATTTGGTAGAGTGGGTGGCTGTGTATATCTGTACATTGGATGCTATCAACACATTGTCGCCTATCTCGATGACATTGTTGTCTACAAACGTACAGTTCATATTGATGATAACCTGATCACCGATGAAAATGTGCTTCCCGTATTCGCAATGGAAATCAATATCGATGTGAACATGTTCTCCCATCTTGCCGAACAAATCATGAAAGATTCGCTTTCTCTGTTCAGTGTCGGCATAATCCGTTTCATTTAGCCGTTTCAATAATCTTTTAGCATTCAGCGTCATATCTGCCAATACTTTGTCACCGCCATTGAACGGTTCTCCGGCTAAGCACTTTTCCAATTCTGTTTTCATATATTGAGATCTACTAATTTTTAGAGCATTCAAGTCATTACGGAGGTAACTTACTCATCATATTAATGTGCCAAAGATAAGAAAAAGATGCTTTTCGCCATAGTTTTACCTTTTTTTCATCAAAAAACGCCTTTTCAGCCATTCACGTACCGGTTCGTCATACAGTTTAAGGCAAGCATATGCGATAGCGATGGATAAAATGAAGATGGAAACTGCAAGCAAAACATGCATTCCTAAAGGTGCGTCCGGATGATTCCGTGCCCAGGCTATCTGCATATAAATCAGCGGGAAATGTGTGATATAAAGAGGGTAGGAGATCTCTCCGAGAAATTGGCAGATGGCTACGGAACGTTTTCCCGTCACATTGCTGCCTGCCCCCATCGCTACTATTAAAGGGAACATAATAAGTACACAAAAAGCTTCGTAAGCACCATTCATCCACATGGCTTCCGTACCGCCGATGCGGGGCATAACTAAAATGGCAGCTATCAGCAATGAGCACCAGTAAAATCCTCTTTTTATCTTTATCAGTTTGTTGACGCGCGAAAGCAGTAGCCCCACGAAGAAAGGATAAAGCAGTCGGGATATACCGATGTAGAGTTGATCGGGAGTAAGGCTCCATCCGCCGATAAAGGTATATGCAGCCGCTTCTCTTGTGGCCAACAGACCAAAAGTATCTATATTGAATGCTATGTCGATAGTCAGCAACGCTGCCAAGGCGACAAAGATTCCCAAGGCGATTTTAGAGAAATGGCGGATAAACAAAGCATAAAGGATGTTTGCTATATACTCCCACATTAGCGACCAGGTAGGGCCGTTCAGGGAGTTTACTTCCCACCAGCCCCGTATGTCCCATGAAACTGGTGTGGGAATCATCAAGCAACCGAGCAGAACCATCAGAAGGACTTTCCACCAAGGTGTTTCCATAATCAGAGGGAAAGCGGAACAGTCGCCCAAATAGAAAAAGACAGCTCCTATTAACGTACCCATAATCACCATAGGATGCAGGCGTACCAGGCGTCGCTTAAAGAAATCTTTTATGGACATTCTGTCCCAGCGGTCATCATAGGCATATCCTATTACAAAACCGGAAAGAACAAAAAAGAAATCCACAGCCAGATAACCATGATTCAAAATCTGATGGACAGGGCCCGCAGAATAAGTTTCAAACAAGTGGTAAGCTACCACAATCATCGCGGCAACGCCGCGGAGCCCGTCCAGTATTTCATAGCGCGGCTTCGATGCCAAATAAGTTGTTGTATTCATTATTTTGATATTAAATTCATTTTTACACTAAAAAATAACCTGCCATATTTTCGCAAACCTGGCAGGACCTAAGTTATCCAGATATCTGATATTATCAGTTTTATATCGCGTGCAAAGTTATCCCTCAATTAGTTTACGCATTTATCTTATCGTTTATTAGAATTGTCTTATATTTGCATATTTCCCTATGTAAGGAAGAAAATAATAGAGAATATTAAATTATAGTATAATGCCCCAATCTGAAAGACGTTCTTTTACATTCGAGAATGTTCATCTTGCACCCGATGAACAAATAGGTTTGCATCAGCAATCTACCTGGGAGCTTTCGTATGTGATCGTAGGTTCCGGCATGAGGTTGATAGGCGACATGACGGAACCTTTTCTTGGCGGAGAGGTAGTTATGATACCGCCGGAAATTCCACATTGCTGGTACTTTGAGGGCGATGATACGGATGCGCAGGGCAGGATTGCGAACATTACCGTGACGTTTGACAATGATTTCCTCGATAGGTGTTCCGGTACTTTTCCGGAACTGTGCGGACATATAGATAAGTTGAAGAAGAAGTATGATGCGGTGAAATTCGATAAGGGAAAGTCGGAGGCAATCATTGTCCTTCTGGAAGAGATGTGTAATCAAAGTGAAGCTGAAAGGGTTGCATCCATGATAAAGCTTATCCTGATAATGGCAGATAGCGGCAGTGAGCACGTGGTAGGTAAATATCAGAGGATTGACAAAGAAACGAAGCGTATGAATCAGATCCAGACATACGTTATCTGCAATGCAAAGCGGGACATTACTCTCGATGATGTGGCACGGTATGTAGGCATGAACCGGGCTTCTTTCTGTATATTTTTCAAGAAAGCTACCGGAAAGACTTTTGTCACTTATCTGAACGAGTATCGTATAGGTTTAGCCTGCCAGCTTTTGAAGCAGAAGAGGATGACGGTTTCAGAAATCTGCTATAATGTTGGTTTTAATAATGTGCCATATTTCAACCGGACTTTTAAGCGTCATAAAGGCGTCTCCCCCTGTGAATACAAACAAGGTGGCAAAGCTGATGCTAACGCAAAAAAGAATACTGGTATAATAGGGAAATCTCCCTAAATAATAGGGAAAAAGATAATATTATATGTTTTTCTCCACTTATATTTGTAGCAACATAAAAACTAAAAACAATATATACAATGAAAACAATAAAACTGACATTAGCACTACTGGCATTTGCAATTTGTATGGGTAGTTGTGCCATGATTTTAGGGATTGACAGTAATACCCTGATGAAAATTCAGAAAGGGATGACTAAAGAGGAGATCACATCCATATTGGGACAGCCAATGCACCGTAGCTTCGATCACGAAGTAGAAGGATGGAGATATGAAAAAAGTATTTCCGGAGCTCCCGGTATAACGATCATCGACCTTGGATTTGTGGATGGAAAAGTGACTTATATGGATTCTTACGAGAAGTATACCAATCCTCCTGTAGCGGTTTATCCGTCTGTGGAAATTGGTGGAGAAGCCCCTTCCCGTCCGCATGTTAGTGGTGGAAGAGGGATGAACGAAAGGGATTTCCTGTCTCTTTACAACAAAGTGAAGAGCAAACCTTTCAAAGACGATCAACTGGATTTGCTGGAAGCCGGAATCGGTAACAGGGGATTAAGTTGCAAACAGTGTGTGCGGATGATGTCGATATACCGGTTTGATGATGACAAACTGGAAGTCCTGAAAATCTTAGCTCCGAATATCTCCGACCGGGAGAATTATGACGAGATAATCAATGCACTCGATTTTATCTCCAGTGAAGAGAAAGCAAGAAGTATTTTGGGAATAAAAAAGTAAAACGAAAAGGCGGTAAATCCATGCGAGGAAATACCGCCTTTTACTTTATATGAAGTTATCTGTTATTTATCCTTTTCGGCAGATGCAGTCCGCCAGATGATCGTTGACGAATCCCGCAGCCTGCAAATGGGCGTAGCAGATGGTAGATCCGAAGAACTTGAATCCTCGTTTTTTCATATCCTTGCTCATGGCATCGGATTCGGGAGATAATACCGGAATCTCACTCAAGGATTGAAAGGTATTGATAAGCGGCTTTCTGTCGGGAAAGAACGACAGTGTATATTCATAAAAACTACCGAATTCCTTTTGTATGGCGAGGAATAACCTTGCATTTGTAATGGTCGATTTGATTTTCAGACGGTTCTTTACAATGCCATCAAAGTGCATCAACCGTTCGACATCTTCATCGGTCATTTGTGCTACCTGTCCGGCATCGAAACCACAAAAGGCTTTGCGATATCCCTCACGTTTTTTGAGGATCGTTATCCAACTTAATCCGGCCTGGGCACTCTCCAGCACAAGAAACTCGAACAGCGTCTTGTCGTCGGTCACTAAATTTCCCCACTCTTGATCATGGTATTTCACATACAGTTCGTCAGTTCCGCACCAACCACAGCGTCCGTTTACAAAATCTTGCATAATTACAGTACTTATAATGAATGTACAAATATAGTTGATTCACAACGGCATGCCAAATTTCAGTAAGCTATTTTACGATGGAAATCATTTTCCACGTTTCCCGGATTTTCT